>JACCDO010118033.1_pt1 | contig 17844 bp, 14 predicted proteins | sample 7446101 | NCBI WGS metagenome assembly JACCDO01 (sample SAMN15323440, study PRJNA562643) | freshwater metagenome | isolation source: river surface water | place: USA:Blue River Watershed | collected 2017-08-16 | reverse complement strand
GCCTGCGTCAAGCCGCGCGTCGTGGCGCCGCGATCTCGCGGATCGGTGTGAGCAGCGATGACTGGCTGATGCCGCTGGCCGCGTCGACCAGCGTTGCGCCGTCGGGCTGGGTTCAGGCCCTGGCGGACGTGGCCGCCGCCATCGGCGCCGGTGCGCCGCTGGCCGGTACGGCAACGCCCGAGGCTCAGGCCATCGCCGCGAGCCTGCAGTCGGGCCGCGCGAAGGCCGTGCTGCTCGGCAACGCCGCCGCCGAACACCCGCAAGCGACCAGCCTGCTGGCCCTGGCGCAGTGGATCGCGCAGCAGACGGGCGCGAGCGTCGGCTACCTGACCGCCGATGCCAACACCGTTGGCGCACAGCTGGTGAAGGCACAGCCGCAGATCGACGGCCTGAACGCCGGCCAGATGCTGTCGGGCACGGCGCTGAAGGCTGCCGTGCTGCTGAACACCGATCCGGTGCTGGACGCCGCGAACGCCGCTGGCGCCGCCAAGGCGTTGGATGCCGCTGAGATGGTCGTCGTGCTGAGCCCGTTCAAGAGCGGTCTGGAATACGCCGACGTCGTGCTGCCGATTGCACCGTTCACCGAAACCTCGGGCAGCTTCGTGAATGCCGAGGGCCGCCTGCAGAGTTTCGTCGGTGTCGTCCGTCCGCTGGCGGAGACTCGCCCGGCCTGGAAGGTGCTGCGCGTGCTGGGCAACCTGCTGGGCTTGCCGGGCTTCGACCAGGACAGCTCCGAGCAGGTGCGCGAGCAGGCGCTGGGTGGCGACCTCACGGCGCGGCTGAGCAACGCGGCCGGTGCCGTGACGCCGGTGGCCGCGCGAGGCGAGGGTGTCGAGCGCTTCGGCAACCTGCCCATCTACGCGGCGGACGCGCTGGTGCGCAACGCCAGCTCGCTGCAGCTGACGACCGATGGCCGCGAGGCCGCCACCGTGGGCCTGCCGGCCAGCCTCTGGCAGCAACTGGCGCTCAAGGATGGCGACCTCGTGCGCGTGGTGCAGGACGGCGGAGCCGCCCAACTGCCGGCGCGGCTGGAAGCCGGCCTGCCTGACGGTGTGGCCCGTGTGCCTGCCGGTCTGCCGCAAACCGCTGCCCTGGGTGCCATCTTCGGCACGCTGAGCATCAGCAAGGTCTGAGGGAGCCTGAACCCATGATCGACACCCTCTACCAAAACGGCGCCTCGCTGCTGGGGGCCTTGTGGCCTCTGGTCTGGAGCCTGCTGAAGATCGTCGCGGTGATCCTGCCGCTGCTGGGCTGCGTCGCCTACCTGACGCTGTGGGAGCGCAAGGCCATCGGCTGGTCGCAGATCCGCCCGGGCCCGAACCGCGTGGGGCCCTACGGCCTGCTGACCCCCATCGCCGACGCGGTGAAGCTGATCTTCAAGGAGATCATCAAGCCCGCCGCCGCCAGCAAGGGGCTGTTCTTCCTCGGCCCCGTCATGACCATCATGCCGGCGCTGGCTGCCTGGGCCGTCGTGCCGTTCGGCCCGGATGCTGCCGTGGCCAATGTCAATGCCGGCCTGCTGTTCCTGATGGCGATCACCTCGCTGGAGGTCTACGGCGTCATCATTGCCGGCTGGGCTTCCAACTCGAAGTACGCCTTCCTGGGCGCGCTGCGTGCGTCCGCGCAGATGGTCTCTTACGAGATCGCGATGGGCTTCGCACTGGTCATCGTGCTGATGGTGACCGGCAGCCTGAACATGACGGAAATCGTGCAGGGTCAGGAGCGCGGCTGGTTTGCGTCCCATGGCGTGCCGTTGCTGTCCTGGAACTGGCTGCCGCTGTTCCCGATCTTCATCGTCTACTTCATCTCGGGTCTGGCCGAAACGAACCGCCACCCGTTCGACGTGGTGGAAGGCGAGTCGGAAATCGTCGCCGGCCACATGATCGAGTACTCGGGCATGTCGTTCGCGATGTTCTTCCTGGCCGAATACGCCAACATGATCCTGGTGTCGGCGCTGGCCGTCGTCATGTTCCTGGGCGGCTGGAGTGCGCCGATCTCCTGGAGCCTGCTCGGCATGGACACGCCGCACTGGATCCAGAGCTCGATGGCGTTCTGGAACTGGGCCTGGCTGTTCGCCAAGACGTTCTTCGTCGTCACGATGTTCCTGTGGGTGCGTGCCACGTTCCCGCGCTTCCGCTATGACCAGATCATGCGTCTGGGCTGGAAGATCTTCATTCCCATCACGCTGATCTGGCTGGTCGTTGTCGGTGCCTGGATGCAGACCCCGTTCAACATCTGGAAGTGAGGCGGCGACCATGACAGCAATCACGAATTTCGCGAAGACCTTCTTCCTCTGGGAACTGCTCAAGGGGATGAAGCTGACTGGCCGTCACTTCCTCTCGCGCAACATCACCGTCCAGTTCCCGGAAGAGAAGACGCCGCTGAGCCCGCGCTTCCGCGGCCTGCACGCGCTGCGCCGTTACGAGAACGGCGAAGAGCGCTGCATCGCCTGCAAGCTCTGCGAGGCGGTCTGCCCCGCAATGGCCATCACGATCGAGAGCGATGTGCGCGCCGACGGCAGCCGTCGCACGACGCGCTACGACATCGACCTGACCAAGTGCATCTTCTGCGGCTTCTGCGAGGAAAGCTGCCCGGTGGACTCCATCGTCGAGACCAACATCTTCGAATACCACGGCGAGAAGCGTGGCGACCTGTACTTCACCAAGGACATGCTGCTGGCGGTCGGTGACAAGTACGAGCCTCAGATTGCGGCGCAAAAGGAGGCAGACGCCAAATATCGCTGACCCCTCGTCCGGGAATGCCCGGCCGGTCCCTCGACGGGACGCACATGGGCCCAGGCTGACGCCTTCGCCCATCTGCCCGGATCGCCGCTGCGGCGATCCGGCGGACGATCCGGATCAAAAGTCAGAAGTGTTTGCCCGAGTACATATGGACATCACGACCATCCTCTTCTACGTCTTCTCCGGCATCCTGCTGGTGAGTTCGTTCCGTGTCATCACGGCGCGCAGCACGGTGCATGCCGCGCTGTTCCTGATCCTGTCATTCTTCACGGCTTCCTGCCTTTGGATGCTGCTGAAGGCCGAGTTCCTGGCCATCGCGCTCGTGCTGGTCTACATCGGCGCGGTCATGGTGTTGTTCCTGTTCGTCGTCATGATGCTGGACCTGAACACCGACAGCCTGCGTGAGGGCTTCTGGAAGCACCTGCCCGTGGCAGCCGTCATCGGCGCGCTGATCGCGTTCGAGATGGGCATCGTGCTGATGGGTGGCTTCCAGGTCAGCGAGGCGCCGGTCGCCACGGCGGCCCAGATCCAGCAGGGCAACACCAAGCTACTCGGCATCGAGATCTACACGAACTACCTGTACCCGCTGCAGATCGCGGCCGTGCTGCTGCTCGTGGCCATCGTTGCGGCCATCGCGCTGACGCTGCGTCGCCGCAAGGATTCCCGTGCGATGGACGCGTCGGAGCAGGTCAAGGTCACGAAGGCGGACCGCCTGCGCATCGTCAAGATGGCGCCGACCGTCGCCGCCCCCGCGCAGCCCGCTGCACCCACCGAAGGAGGCCAGGCATGATCGGCGCCGCTGGATTGACCCTGGGACATTTCCTGACGCTGGGCGCGATGCTGTTTGCGCTGTCGGTGATCGGGATCTTCCTGAACCGCAAGAACCTGATCGTGCTGCTGATGGCCATCGAGCTGATGCTGCTGGCCGTCAACCTGAACTTCGTCGCCTTCTCTCACTATCTGCCGGTCGAGGCCGACAAGATGGCCGGGCAGGTCTTCGTGTTCTTCATCCTGACCGTCGCGGCGGCCGAGTCGGCGATCGGCCTGGCCATCCTCGTGGTGCTGTTCCGCAACCGCGCCAGCATCAACGTCGAAGAACTCGACGCGCTGAAGGGCTGATCGACAAGGACACAGGCGAAAAAGATGTCTGCACAACTCTCACAGAACCTGCTGCTGACGGTGCCGCTGGCGCCGCTGGCGGGCGCCATCGTTGCTGGCTTCTTCGGCAAGACGGTGGGCCGCCGCGGCTCGCACGTGGCCACCATCCTGGGCGTGCTCGTCGCGTTCATCCTGTCGGCGATGACGCTCTACAGCGTGGCCGTCGACGGCGCGCGCTTCAACGCCACCGTCTACGAGTGGATGGTGCTCGGCCCGCTGAAGATGGAGGTCGGCTTCCTCATCGATGGCCTGACCGCGATGATGATGTGCGTCGTGACCTTCGTGTCGCTGATGGTGCACATCTACACCATCGGCTACATGGAAGAAGACGACGGCTACCAGCGCTTCTTCTCGTACATCTCGCTGTTCACGTTCAGCATGCTGATGCTGGTCATGAGCAACAACATGCTGCAGCTGTTCTTCGGCTGGGAAGCGGTGGGCCTGGTGTCCTACCTGCTGATCGGCTTCTGGTACAAGAAGCAGAGCGCCATCTTCGCCAACATGAAGGCCTTCCTGGTGAACCGGGTCGGTGACTTCGGCTTCATCCTGGGCATCGGCCTGCTGGTCGCCTATGGCGGCACGCTCAACTACACGGAGACCTTCGCCAAGTCTGGCGAGCTGGCCAAGCTGGTGTTCCCCGGCACGGACTGGGCGCTGCTGACCGTGGCCTGCATCTGCCTGTTCATCGGCGCGATGGGCAAGTCGGCGCAGTTCCCGTTGCACGTGTGGCTGCCGGACTCGATGGAAGGCCCGACCCCCATCTCCGCGCTGATCCACGCCGCCACGATGGTGACGGCAGGCATCTTCATGGTGGCGCGCATGTCGCCGCTGTTCGAGCTGAGCGACACGGCGCTGAACTTCGTCATGGTGATCGGCTCGATCACGGCGCTGTTCATGGGCTTCCTGGGCATCATCCAGAACGACATCAAGCGCGTCGTCGCGTATTCCACGCTGTCGCAGCTGGGCTACATGACGGTGGCGCTGGGCGCCTCGGCCTACTCGGTTGCCGTCTTCCACCTGATGACGCACGCGTTCTTCAAGGCGCTGCTGTTCCTCGGCGCGGGCTCCGTCATCATCGGCATGCACCACGACCAGGACATCCGCAACATGGGCGGCCTGTGGAAGCACATGAAGATCACGTGGATCACGTCGCTGCTGGGCTCGCTCGCGCTGATCGGCACGCCGCTGTTCTCGGGCTTCTACTCGAAGGACTCGATCATCGAGGCCGTGCACGCCAGCCATCTGCCGGGCGCGGGCTTCGCGTACTTCGCCGTCATCGCCGGCGTGTTCGTGACGGCGTTCTATTCGTTCCGGATGTACTTCCTCGTCTTCCACGGCAAGGAGAACTTCCATCACAAGCCGTTCCCTGGTGAGCACGATCACCATGACGACCACGGCGACGATGGCCACGGCCATGCGCACACGCCGCACGAGTCGCCTGCCGTTGTCTGGGTGCCGCTGGTGCTGCTGGCCATTCCTTCGGTCGTCATCGGTTTGCTGACGATCAGCTCCATGCTGTACGGCGACTTCTTCAAGGACGCCATCTTCGTCAACGAGCATGTGCATCACGCCATGACCGAGCTGCGCGAGGAATTCCTGCACGGCGCCGAGGTGGCTCAGGGCAACGAGGCCTTGTTGATGGCGCTGCATGCCTTCACCACGCTGCCGTTCTGGCTGGCGCTGGGTGGTGTGGCAACGGCCTATGTCTTCTACATGGTGGCGCCCGGCATTCCTGCCACGCTGGCCAAGGTGCTGCGTCCGCTGGTCGTCATCCTGGAGAACAAGTATTTCCTCGACTGGATCAACGAGAACATCCTCGCCCGCGCTGCGCGCCTCATTGGCACCGGCCTGTGGAAGGGCGGTGACGGCGCGCTCATCGATGGCTTGATCATCAACGGCTCGGCGCGCACCGTCGGTGGCATTGCGGGTCTGGTGCGACGCTTCCAGACGGGCTATCTGTACTGGTACGCCCTCGTCATGATCCTTGGCGTCATGGGGTTGATGACCTGGCAGCTGTGGCCGTTTATCGAGCCGCAGTTCAGGTCCCTCATCGGCGGCTGAGCGAGAGGCGGAGAACAAGAATGACGTACTTGAGTCTTGCGATTTTTCTGCCCATCGTCTGCGGCGCGCTGCTGCTGGCGATCGGGCGCGATGAACAGGCCAACGCCGTCCGCTGGATGGCGCTGGTGGGCGCCGTGGCGAGTTTCCTCGTCACGATCCCGCTGATCACCGGCTTCGACACCTCGACCGCTGCCATGCAGTTCGTCGAGAACCATGCCTGGATCGAGCGCTTCAACATCCGCTACCACCTGGGCGTGGATGGCATCTCGATGTGGTTCGTGCCGCTGACGGCGTTCATCACCATCATCGTCGTCATCTCGGCCTGGGAGGTCATCCAGACGCGCGTGAACCAGTACATGGGCGCGTTCCTGATCCTGTCCGGCCTGATGGTGGGCGTGTTCGCCGCGCTGGACGGCATGCTGTTCTACGTGTTCTTCGAGGCCACGCTGATTCCGATGTACATCATCATCGGCGTCTGGGGCGGCCCGAACCGCGTCTATGCGGCGTTCAAGTTCTTCCTCTACACGCTGGCCGGCTCGCTGCTGATGCTGGTGGCGCTGCTGTACCTGTACGCCAAGTCGGGTGGCAGCTTCGACATCCAGACATGGCACAAGCTGCCGCTCGGCGCCTCGGTGCAGACTTATCTGTTCTTCGCCTTCCTGGCGGCGTTCTCGGTCAAGGTGCCGATGTGGCCGGTGCACACCTGGCTGCCCGACGCCCACGTCGAGGCGCCCACCGGCGGCTCCGTCGTGCTGGCGGCCATCATGCTGAAGCTGGGTTGCTACGGCTTCCTGCGCTTCTCGCTGCCGATCGCGCCGGACGCGGTGCGTGAATGGTCGTGGCTCATCATCACGCTGTCGCTCATCGCCGTCGTCTACATCGGCCTGGTGGCGCTGGTGCAGAAGGACATGAAGAAGCTGGTGGCGTACTCGTCCATCGCGCACATGGGCTTCGTGACGCTGGGCTTCTTCGTCTTCAACGAGCTCGGCGTGTCGGGCGGCCTGGTGCAGATGATCTCGCACGGCTTCGTGTCGGGTGCCATGTTCCTGTGCATCGGCGTGCTGTACGACCGCGTGCATTCGCGTGAGATCTCGTCGTACGGCGGCGTCGTCAACACCATGCCCAAGTTCGCGGCCTTCGCGGTGTTCTTCGGCATGGCCAACTGCGGCCTGCCCGCCACGGCCGGCTTCGTCGGCGAGTGGATGGTCATCCTTGGCACCGTCGGCTACAACTTCTGGCTGGGTGGCATTGCCGCGACGGCGCTGGTGTTCGGCGCGGCCTACACGCTATGGATGATCAAGCGCGTCTATTTCGGTGACATCGCCAACGACGATGTCCGCGCGCTGACCGACATCAACAAGCGCGAATTCGTCATGCTCGCCGTGTTGGCGCTGGCGACGCTCTACATGGGCCTCTATCCGAAGCCCTTCACCGACGTGATGCACAACTCGGTCGTCGAGCTGCTCAAGCACGTTGCGCAGAGCAAGATCCCGGTCTGACGGCGAGCTGAGGCACAACAATGAACGACATGAACTGGCTCGCGATCTACCCTGAAATCCTGCTGCTGGCGATGGGCTGCATCGTGGCGCTCGTGGACCTGTGGGTCACGGACGAGCAGCGCCGCCCGACGTACTGGCTGACTCAGCTGACGCTGGTCGTCGTCGGCGGCATGCATTTCTGCTACTTCAACGCCGGCCTGACGACCTATGCCATGCAAGACATGGTGGTCGCCGACCCGATGGGCCACTTGCTGGCCGGCTTCGCCTGCGTGGCCACGCTGGTCACGCTGGTCTACGCCCGCCCGTATGCGGCGTCGCGTGAAATGCTCAAGGGCGAGCTCTTCATCCTGAGCCTGTTCGCACTGCTGGGCATCAGCGTCATGCTGTCGGCCAACAACTTCCTGGTCGTCTATCTCGGCCTGGAGCTGATGAGCCTGTCGCTGTATGCGCTCGTCGCGCTGCGCCGCGACCATGCCGTGTCGACCGAGGCCGCGATGAAGTACTTTGTCCTCGGCGCGCTGGCCAGCGGTTTCCTGCTGTACGGCCTGTCGATGATGTACGGCGCCACCGGCTCGCTGACCATCCCCGACGTCTTCAACGTCATCGCCAAGGGCATCCCGAACACCAGCGTGCTGGTCTTCGGCGTCGTGTTCGTCGTCGCCGGCCTGGCCTTCAAGCTGGGTGCAGCACCCTTCCACATGTGGGTGCCTGACGTCTATCAAGGCGCGCCCACGGCGGTCACGCTGCTCATCGGTGCAGCGCCCAAGCTGGCAGCGTTCGCCATCACCGTGCGGCTGCTGGTGGAGGGCATGATCGGCCTGGCTGCAGACTGGCAGCAGATGCTGGTCGTGCTGTCCATCATGTCGCTGCTGGTCGGCAACCTGGCGGCTATCGCGCAGACCAACCTCAAGCGCATGCTGGCCTACTCGACCATCGCCAACATGGGCTTCATGCTGCTGGGCATGACGTCTGGCGTCGTGAACGCGAGCACCACCTGGGGCACCAATGCCTACAGCGCCGCGATGTTCTATGCCGTCACCTATGTGCTGACGACGCTGGGCACCTTCGGCATGGTCATCCTGCTGTCGCGCCAGGGTCACGAGGCCGAGGAGATCAAGGACCTGGCCGGCCTGGCCAAGCGTAGCCCCTGGTTCGCGCTGGTCATGACGATGTTCATGATCTCCTTGGCCGGCGTGCCGCCGACCGTCGGCTTCTACGCCAAGCTGGCCGTGCTGCAGGCGCTGGTGGTCACCGGTCTGCCGTTCTACATCGGCCTGGCGGTGTTCGCCGTCGTGGTGTCGCTGATCGGCGCGTTCTACTACCTGCGCGTCATCAAGGTGATGTGGTTCGACACGCCGACAGACACGGCGCCGCTGCAGGCGCCCGGTGACGTGCGCTTCGTCATGACGCTCAATGGCATTGCCGTGCTGGCGTTCGGCCTGCTGCCGGGCGGCCTGCTGGAGCTGTGCAAGATCGCCATCCGCCAGGCGCTGGCGACCTGATCTGATGGACCAGTCCGTCGCCGTCTGGCTGGTCCTGGCTGTGGCCATCGCCGCAGCCAACCTGCCTTACTTCAGCGAGCGACTGCTCTTCGTCGGCCCGCGCCGCGCGCCGAAGACGGCGGGGTGGCGGCTGCTGGAGCTGGCGCTGATGGCCGGCCTGGTCTACGGCCTAGGCTCGTTGCTGGAGGCTCGCATCGGCCAGCGCTCTCCACAAGGTTGGGAGTTCTACGCGGCCGGCACCTGCCTCTTCATCACGCTGGGCTTCCCTGGCTTCGTCTGGAGGTATCTGCGCCGTGGCCGAGGCTGACGATCACCTGGTCGAGCGACTGCTCGACAGCACGCAGGTCTACCAGGGCCATTTCCTGGATGTGCGTCGTGACCGCGTAACGCTGCCCGACGGCAAGACCTCGCACCGCGAGTACATCCGCCATCCGGGCGCCGTCATGGTGGTGCCGCTGCTCGACGACGGGCGGCTGCTGATGGAGCGGCAATACCGCTACCCGATGGCGCGGGTCATGCTCGAGTTCCCCGCCGGCAAGCTGGACGCTGGCGAACATCCTCTGGATTGTGGACGTCGCGAGCTGCTCGAGGAAACCGGCTACAGCGCCCGCGAGTGGGCCTACGCCGGCGTGCTGCACAACGCCATCGCCTATTCCGACGAAGGCATCCACATCTACTTCGCCCGGGGGCTCACGCGCGGTGCGCAGCAGCTCGACGAAGGCGAATTCCTCGAGCTGGTCACGCACAGCGTCGAGGAGCTCGACGCGCTGGCGCAGCGCGGCGAGTTGACCGATGCCAAGACGCTGATCGGCCTGCTGTGGCTGCAGCGCTGGCAGCAGGGCGGCTGGCCGCTGGACTGGGTGTCCACGCCGCGCTGAGCGGCGCCTCGGCGCGCTGGCGGCCGGGGCCACAGCGCGCCCCTTGTGCGGGGTACCCGCCACCCACCACCTGCCACCCGCCGGCCCTTGCGCTCTGCCGTTCAGGCAGCTTTTTGCGCAATTCATCTGTGCTGTCGACGGGCTGTCCCGTCAAAGTCGCGGCCTGGCCGCGCAATCCGCAGTCTGTCGCACGACTTCCGCCACCCTTGGGCGGGGTCGTTATGCTTCCCCCCGCTTGTGTCGTACTGTGTACGAACATGAAGACGATGGTGCTGCCGTAAGGCTGCGCATCCGGTCGACGGGCCAACGCGACCGGTCACGAATCCCGGCCACAACAACGAAGATCGATTCCAGGATGACTCACCGTCCCCACCCTGTGCCTGCGTCTGCGCGCGGCCTGCTGACTCTCACCGCCGTGGCGGCCTTGCTCGCGTTGACGGCGTGCAAGAAGCCCGGCGACGAGGCCAATGCCACCAAGCCGCCTGTCGCGTTGCAGTTGCGCGTCGAGGATCGCCTCGTCATGGGCCAGCAGGAGCACAGCAACGGCCCGCTGATCACCGGGGCGGTGCAGCCCGAGCGTCGGGCCGATCTGCGCGCCGAGGTTTCGGCCATCGTGCAGCAGGTCTACAAGGAGAACGGCGAGCTGGTGCGCAAGGGTGATCTGCTCGTCAGCTTGGATGCCACGTCCATCCGCGACAGCCTCACCTCAGCGCAGGAAGCGGCGCGCGCAGCGGCCGAAGCCTTCGAGCAGTCTGACCGCCAGTACCAGCGGCAAAAGCAGCTGCAGGCGCAGGGCATGGTGTCGCTGCAGGCGCTGGAGGACGCACAGAACCGCCGCACGGCCGCGATGAGCGAGCGCGTGGCGGCCGACGCGCGGCTTGTCGCCGCCCGGCAGCAGGTCGGCCGCACCGAGGTGCGCGCGCCGTTCGACGGCGTCGTCAGCGAGCGTCAGGTGTCGGCCGGCGACACGGCCCAGGTCGGCAAGGCGCTGCTCAAGGTCATCGACCCCAGCAGCATGCGCTTCGAGGGCTATGTCTCTGCCGATCGCCGCGCTGAGCTGAAGCTCGGGCAGCCGGTCGACCTGCGCATCAACGGCGCGGCCAATCCCAACGTGGAGGGGCGCATCCGCCGCATCGACGTCGCCGCCGATCCTGTCACGCGCCAGGTCGCGCTGCTGGTGGATTTCGTCGATCCCAAGCAGGCTTCCGTGGCCGGCCTCTACGGCGAAGGCCATGTGCGCACGACGAGTGTCGCGGCGCTGATGCTTGGCGAGGCCGATTTCCAGCGCGACGGCGATCGCGTGTTCGCGTGGGTCGTGAAGGACGCCAAGCTGCGCCGCCAACCCATTGTGCTGGCTGAGCGCGACCAGCGCACCGGCGAGTTCGTCGTCAAGACGGGGCTGGCTGTGGGGGACATGCTGATCCGCAACCCGAGCCGCACGCTCGTGGAGGGCACGCCGGTGCAGCAGGTCGCTGCAGCGGCCGGTGTCGCGACCAGCGCGCCGGCGTCGGCCGCCAGCACGGGAGGCTGATGTGCTGATTTCAGATTTCGCCATCAAGAAGCCGATCGCGACGATCGTCTTCATCATCAGCATCATGGCGCTTGGGCTGCTGGCGCTGTCCAAGCTCAAGGTCAACCAGAACCCCGACGTCGACATCCCGGTGCTCGTCGTGAGCATCCCTTACCCCGGTGCGTCGCCCGAGACCAGCGAGCGGGAGATCGTCAACCGTGTCGAGCGGCCGCTGCTGGCGGTGCCGGGCGTCACGGAAGTGCGCTCCACGGCTGCCGAGGGCCAGGCCACCTTCGTGCTGCAGTTCGACTTCAAGAAGAACCTCATCGAGGCGGCCGACGATGTGCGCAACGCGATCGCCTCGGTGCGCTACAACCTGCCGCAGGAGATGCGCGAGCCCATCCTGCAGCGTGTCGATCCGTCGGCGCAGCCGGTCATGCAGGTGTCGCTGGAGTCGCCAACGCTGACGCACGCCGAGCTGTCGCGCATCGCCGAGGACCAGCTCGCCGACCGCTTCCGCGCCATTCCGGGCGTCGGCAAGGTCGACGTGTTCGGTTCGCTCAACCGTGAGCTGTCGGTGCTGCTGTCCGGGCAGAAGTTGCGCGAGTTCAACGTCTCGGTGACGGATGTCGTCAACGCGCTGCGCAACCAGAACATGTCGGCGCCGGTCGGCAAGGTGCGTGGCGAATACGAGGACCAGAGCATCCGCCTCATCGGTCGCATCGCGTCGCCGGCCGATTTCGACCGCATCGTCGTCAAGCGCACGGCCGGTGAACTGGTGCGCCTGGGGCAGGTGGCGAGCATCGAGGACGGCTTTGCCGAACGCACCACGCTGTCGGTGCGCAATGGCAAGAACAACGTCGGCCTGTCCATCACCCGGTCGCGTGAGGCGTCGACCGTCTCGGTTGCCACCGAGGTGCGCAAGATCGTCGAAGAGAGCAACAAGACGCTGCCCGATGGCACCAAGCTCGAGATCACGCAGGACGGCGGCAAGGACGCCCAGGACAGCCTGGACAACGTCATCCATGCGCTGGTGTTCGGCGCCGGCCTGACGATCTTCGTCGTCTACGCCTTCCTGAACTCGTGGCGTTCGACGCTGATCACCGCCACGTCGCTGCCGACGTCGGTCGTGGCGGCCTTCATCGCGGTCTGGCTGTTCGGCTTCACGCTGAACTTCATGAGCCTGCTGGGCCTGTCGCTGGCCATCGGCGTGCTGATCGACGACGCCATCGTCGTGCGAGAAAACATCGTGCGGCACATGGAGCAGGGCGCGGACCGACGCACGGCGGCATTCCGCGGCACGGCCGAGATCGGCCTGGCCGTGGCGGCGACCACCTTCTCCATCGTCGCCGTCTTCGTGCCCGTGGCCTTCATCTCCGGCGTGGCCGGCGAGTGGTTCCGCCCGTTCGCGCTGACCGTCGTGGCCTCGGTGCTGGTCAGCCTGCTGATCTCGTTCACGCTGGACCCGATGCTGTCGGCTTTCTGGGGTGACCCCCCGGGCCACCACGAGGCGCCCAAGCGTGGCATCTCCAAGCTGCTGCAGCGCTTCAACGTGTGGTTCGACCACCAGGCCGACCGTTATGGCCGGGTGATCTCCTGGGCGCTGCACCACCGCCGCTGGATGGCTGCTTTCGCCTTCCTGAGTTTCGTGGCGGCCATCGCGCTGCAGGTCACGCTGGGCGGCACCAGTTTCCTGCCGAGTTCCGATTTCGGCACCATCGCAGTCGACATCCGCACGCCGCCGAGCTCCAGCCTCGAGTACTCGCGCCGCAAGCTCGCCGCCGCCGACGAGGTCGCCCGGCAGCTGCCGGAGCGCAAGGCCACCGATGGCTTCGTGCAGCCGACAGGCAGCAAGCTCTACGTCGACATCGGCAAGAGCACCGAACGCTCCCGCACGGCGCAGCAGATCGCGGCCGACTTGCGTGAACGCCTGAAGGCGCTGACCGGCGCCGAGTACGTCGTCATGGACGACCTGAACAACGGCGGGCAGAAACCGGTGCAGATCCGCTTCTACGGCACCGACACACGCCAGCTGATGTCCATGACCGAAGACTTCATGGCCAAGCTGCGCAAGGTGCCGGGTGCGGTGGACGTGGCGCTGTCGCAGCAGGACACGCAGGACGAGTTGCAGATCGAGATGCACCGCGGCCTGGCCAACGCCATGGGCATTTCGGTGGGTGATGCCGCCAATGCGCTGCGCGTGGCCTTTGCCGGCATCCAGGTGGGCGACTGGGTGGACCCCACCGGCCAGACGCGCGACGTGTCGGTGCGCCTGCAGCGGGCCGATCGCGTCGATGCGACCAACATCGAGCGTCTGCCGATCGCCGTGTCGGGCAGCGGCACCGGAGCCATGGTGCCGCTGGAGCAGATCGCGACCGTCAGCACCGGCAAGGGTCCGGCCACCATCCAGCACGTGGACGGCAAGCGTGTCGTCACGGTGTCGGCCAATGCGCAGGGCCGCGCGTCGGGCGAGGTGTCGGCCGATGCGTTGAAGCTGGCCAAGGGCATGAACTTCCCGCCGGGCTACGGCATCAAGCTGGCGGGCGCCTCCAAGGACCAGCAGGAAGTGTTCAGCTCGCTGGGCATCGCGCTGGTGTCCGGCATCGGGCTGATGTACCTGATCCTCGTCATCCAGTTCAACTCGTTCACGGCCCCGCTGGGCGTCATGCTGTCGCAGCCGCTGTCGCTGATCGGCGTGGTCGTTGCGCTGCTGCTGACCAAGGGCACGCTGAACCTGATGAGCATCATCGGCATCATCATGCTGGCCGGCCTGGTGGCGAAGAACGCCATCCTGCTGCTCGACTCGGCGCGCCAGGAGGAGGCGGCTGGCGTGTCCCGCGAGGAAGCGCTGATGCACGCGGGCCGCCAGCGCTTCCGGCCCATCCTGATGACCACCTTCGCGCTGATCGCCGGCATGCTGCCGGTGGCCATCGGGGTGGGCGAGGGCGGCGAGTTCTACCGTCCGATGGCCGTGGCCATCATCGGCGGCACGATCACGTCGACCTTCCTGACGCTGCTGATGGTGCCCAGCTTCTACGACAGCATCGAGATCATGCGCGACCACCTGGGCCAGAAGTTCGACCGCCGTGCCGAGCGGTGGGGGGCGCTGGTGTCGGGCGTGCTGTGCTTCCTGGAGGTGCTGGCGTTCCTGACGTTCAGCCGGTTCGTCTACCGCGTGCTGCGGGCGATCTTCCGGCGCCTCACGCGCCGCCGTGGCAGCCGCGCCGTGGTGGCGCAGCCGGTCACGGAGTGAGCGAGCGGGCCGTCAGAGCAGGCGGCCCGGATTCATCAGGCCCTGGGGATCCAGGGCCTTTTTTATTTGCCGCATCAGCTGCAGCGCCACCGGGTCCTTGCGGGCGGCCAGCTCGTCGCGCTTGAGCCGGCCGATGCCGTGCTCGGCCGAGATGGAGCCGCCGCGGCGCACGACGGCGTCGTAGACCAGCTCGTTGATCGCCGCCTCGTGGGCCGCCAGGAACTCGCCCGGCGCCACGTCGCGCGGCGCCTGCACGTTGTAGTGCAGGTTGCCGTCGCCCAGGTGGCCGAAGTCGATGACTTCGATGCCGGGCAGATACGCCGCCAGCCGGGCATCCATCTCGGCGACGAAGGCCGGGATGGCCGAGACCGGCAGCGAGATGTCGTGCTTGATGTTCAGCCCCGCCTGCGCCTGTGCCAGCGGGATGGATTCGCGCAGATGCCAGAACGCCTTGGCCTGCTGCAGGTTCTGCGCGATGGCTGCGTCGTCCACAAAGCCGTGCTCGACGGCTGCCTCCAGCAGCGCCTCGAACACGCCGCGTGCATGCTCGGCGCTCTCGGCGTCGGACAGCTCCAGCAGCACCGTCCATGCCGCCGGGCCCAGCGGCTGGGCCAGCTGCGGCAGCTCGCGCGCCACCAGCGCGAGTGACGCGTGGTTCATGACCTCGAAGCCGGTCAGTGCATCGCCCGCGCGCTGGCGCGCCAGGGCCAGCAGCGCCACGGCCGCGTCCAGCGACGCACAGGCGGCCAGCGCCGTCAGCCGCTCGCGTGGCTGCGGGTAGAGCTTCATCGTCGCGGCGGTGATGATGCCCAGCGTGCCTTCGCTGCCGATGAACAGGTCGCGCAAGTCGTAGCCGGTGTTGTCCTTGCGCAGGCCACTCAGGCCATGCCAGACCTCGCCGGTCGCCGTGACGACCTCCAGCCCCAGGCACAGCTCGCGCGCATTGCCATAACGCAGCACCTGCGTGCCGCCGGCATTGCTGGCCAGGTTGCCGCCCAGCGTGCAGGAGCCCTCGGCCGCCAGGCTCAGCGGGAACAGCAGGCCCGCGCCCGCCGCCGCCGCCTGCACCTCCGCCAGCACGCAGCCGGCCTCGGCGGTCAGGCTGGCGTTGGCCACGTCGATGTCGCGCATGCGCTTCATGCGCGAGAGGCTGAGCACGAGCTGCTGGCCGCTGTCGTCGGGCGTGGAGCCGCCCACCAGACCGGTGTTGCCGCCCTGCGGCACGATCGGCACGCCGTGCGCATGGCACAGCCGCACGACGTGGGCGACCTCCTCGGTGCAAGCCGGCCGCGCCACGGCCAGCGCGCGGCCGCGGTAGCGTTTGCGCCAGTCGTTCTCGTAGGCGCCCAGGTCGTCGCCGACCAGCAGACCGGCATCGCCCAGGCTCGCCCGCAGGGCCTGCAGCAGCGCGCTCATGCCGCCTTGGCCGCGGCGAGCCGCTGGCGGATCTGGGCCGTGCAGGCCGTGAACACGACAACACCCAGTACCACCTCCAGCAGCGCCAGCCAGCGGCCCGGCGCGGCCTCGCTGGTGCTGCGCACCAGGCCTTCCAGCACATACAGCCAGATGGCCAGCGCCAGCCAGCGGTAGGTGTACATGCGGTAGCGCCACAGCCCGGCCAGCGCCACCAGCAGCGGCAGCGCCTTCACGGCCAGCGTGCCGCGGCCGATGGGCGCGAGCCACAGCTCCCAGGCCAGGCACAGCAGGATCAGCGCCCCGCAGGCCGCCAGCGCGAGGTTGCGCGACAGGCGTTCGGGGGGCGAGGGCTCAGTTCGTTCAGGGGCGGCAGGCATAGCTGCGGCATCATAGAAGCCATGTCCTCCACGCCTGCGTCCCACGATCCCGATGCGCCGTTGCCCCGCAATCCGGTGGCCTTCTTCAATGACTTTTTCACCGAGCTGCTGGCCTGGCCGTGGCTGCAGACGCTGCACACCTTCCGCCAGCGTTTCCGCGAGGAGAAGCTGGGCCTGACCGCCGGCAGCCTGACTTTCACGACGCTGATCTCGCTGGTGCCGCTGCTCACGGTGATGCTGGCCGTGTTCACGGCGTTCCCGATGTTCTCCAACTTCCAGGCGGCGCTGGAACAGTATTTCCTCAAGAGCCTGATCCCGCCCAACATCGCCAAGCCGGTGCTGGCCTCGCTGACGCAGTTCGCGGCCAAGGCCAACCGGCTGGGCACGGTCGGCCTGGTGTTCCTGGGCTTCACGGCGCTGGCGCTGATGCTCACCATCGACCGCACGCTGAATGCGATCTGGCGCGTGCGCCGCCCGCGCCCGATGGCGCAGCGGGTGCTCGTCTACTGGGCCGCGCTGACGCTGGGCCCGCTGCTGCTGGGCGGCAGCCTCACGCTGACGAGTTACGCCGTCAGCGTCGGCCAGGGCCTGTTCACCAAGCTGCCGGGCAACATCGCCGCGCTGCTGGGCGGCGCCGACATCGTGCTGCTGGGGCGCGCGGTCTCGGGCCTGTTCCATTACGTGCCTAACACCCATGTGCGTTGGCGCCACGCGCTGCTGGGTGGCGCCTTCGTGTCCATCGGCTTCTCGCTGGCGAAGTCGCTGCTGGCCTGGTACGTCAAGCAGGTGCCGACCTATTCCACGCTCTACGGCGCCTTCGCGACGGTGCCGGTGTTCCTCGTCTGGGTCTATCTGGGCTGGGTCATCGTCTTGTTGGGGGCCATCCTGGCAGCCAACACGCCCAGCCTCACCGGGCGGCTACACCTGCGTCCCGACACGCCCGGCCAGCCCATGGCGCTGGCGCTGGAGGTGCTGCGCGAGCTGTGGCGGGTGCGCGAGGCGGGCATGAGCGGGCTGTCCGACCTGGGCCTGGCCCGCGCGCTGCGCGTGGACCCGCTGCAACTGGCGCCGGTGCTCGACAAACTGCTCGCGATGGACTGGCTGGGCCGGCTGGAGGAAGACGGGGCGCAGCGCCTGGTGCTGCTGTGCTCGCCCGAGCGGGTCACGGCGGAACCGCTGATCACGGCCTTCCTCGCGCAGCGCCATGGCCTGCTGGCCAACCTGTGGGCGCAGGGCGACTGGGCGGGCCTCACGCTGGATCGTCTGCTCACTGAGGCTGGAAGCCCCCGGCCTTGATGATGCGGGCCCAGGCCGACTCGTAGGCGCGTGCGCGCGCCGTGAGTTGCGGCGCGGTCATCAGCCCGACGTTCAGGCCCAGTTCGGTCAGCCGTGCCCGCACGCCAGGCTGGGTGATCACGCCGGCCAGCGCGGCCGACAGGCGCTCGAGCG
>JACCDO012206267.1_pt1 | contig 17851 bp, 13 predicted proteins | sample 7446101 | NCBI WGS metagenome assembly JACCDO01 (sample SAMN15323440, study PRJNA562643) | freshwater metagenome | isolation source: river surface water | place: USA:Blue River Watershed | collected 2017-08-16 | reverse complement strand
GGTCTTGGTGTCAAACGCTTCGAGGGATGCTGCACCCGGCATGGATTTGTCGTAACGCCACGCGGCTTCTTCGATGATTAGCACGGCATTCTGGTAATCATTTTCATCGTAACTATACGAAAATTTCATACTATTTTTTTTTGCTATAGAATGAGTGAGTGAGTGAGTGAGTGAGTGAGTGAATATAATGACGAACCTAATGCATCTTGTTTTGCTTTTTCTTTGATTTCACGTTCTTCATTTTCCTTTCTTTGTTTCTCTAACCATTCTTTAGTCTCACGATCACGTTCACTTATTCCAAGGGCCAAAAAATATTTAGCAAATTCTGGACAAGGTATTAATCCCGTTTTTTTATTATCAAATACATCCATTAATGACCCTAACTCTCCAGGAGTAACTTTCAGATTAAACACCCGTTTTAACTGCTCTTTAAACACATGAGGAGGCATGTGTTTCACATCAAACGCATCCATACTCATGGCTCCTGGATTAGTTTTATCATATAATTTTGCCGATAATTTTAATTTATTCATAACACTTTCCTTATCCGCATTGGTGAAATCAAGATTGCATTTGAGGCTGTTCTTCTTCTCTGCTTCCGCTAAATCGTCTAGTCTTTTTCTTTCTTTTTCATCATTTATACGTTTTTTTTCAGCCCAAATTTTTTTAGTTCTCTCATTTCTAGTATGAAAACCAGTACGAAAAAATAATACTAAAAATTTGGCACAATTTATATTATCTGTCCCGCTGACGTCATCTTTGTTGTTCTTGGTATTTAGCCATTTTATAAATGCTCCTAATTCTGGTGGTGATAAAATTAAATTAAATGTTTTACGAATAGTTGAATTGAATACTTCAGGTGTCATATACTCACAATCAAATGCATCTAGTTGGACTGCACCTGGCATGTTACGGTCATATAGTACTGCCGCTTCAGTCATTTTTGATATAGCATTAGCAGTATCTTGTTCATTAAATTCAAAAGATACTCGTATTGGTGTTTTTTTCTCTAATTCTGCTCGTCGCTTTAATTCTAATTCCATATTTTGTTCACGATATCGTTTCTCAATAGCAATTCTTTCAGTTAACAATTTGCTTCTATACTCATATCGAACACGATAGAATAATAATATAAACTCACATCCATCAACATAAATATCGTTATCTTTATTCTTAAATAATGGATATAATGAATCAAATTCAGCAGGTGTTAATTTACAATTCATCGATTGTCGCAAACCTTGTCGAAATAACTCTTTATCCAACTGCCGATTTTCTAACGATTTAAAATAATAATCATTTGATTCTTTATCAAATTTCCATGCTGCATCAACTAATTTTTTCATTGCACTTCGATACGTTTCATTTATACCTCCACCACCTGGACTTGAAGGGGGGCTACCACTTGTGCGATCTATTGGGGACCGAGCCCGGGTGGGCGATGGAGACGTGCTCATTGCAACACTCAATAACTCACTTATCAAGTTTATTTCATCAATTTTCCCTCGAAAAATAACGAACCGGTACGAATAGTACCGGTGTCAATTAATATAAATAAGTTTTGAAATAAATATACATATATATATTACAATAAACAGATTTGAATAATGATGTAAATGAAAAGTAAAACGATTTAAACTAAAGATTTTAAAAACGTAATATATTTACGCTGACTCATAATTTACTGTTCGCGAATGGAATGAGTTGATTGAACTCAATTCAGGATAAGCTGTTTAGTCCGTGAATCCTCTCAAATTCACACTCCGTCGTGAAGTGCTAATTGAAGTCGTTTTGGAGTGCGGTCGCTTCACTTGGACCTATTTAAAAAAAATCAGATCCGACCAAAAGTGGAATAATAAAATTTGAGCGCTTAGATCGTGTGTGAGTACCACTCATGGCGCGCCGTGCAGACACCCACTACGAAGATAGTAAGGAAGACTTGTACCAGATAAGTCTTCTAATCGATCAATTAAAACATGACGATGTACAATTAAGGACAAATGCGTGTAAAAATTTGCCTAGTATTGCTGCTGCACTAGGACCAGAGGTATTCATCATTTATTTGCTTATATAATGGTGTTCTCATATGCCTACTCGCTTATTTAGAGGACACGAGATGAACTTATTCCATTTATTGCTGATTCTACTGACGATGATGATGATGATGTATTATGCGCAATAGCAGAAAAATTAGGTGAATTAACGCAATATGTCGGTGGTGACGAATATTTGCATAGACTATTGAACCCATTAGGTAAAATTATTGACTAGTACCGAAGTCCTTTCAACATCCACTCACTCACTCACTCAAGAAATGTTAGTATGTGTAGAGGAGGTACAAGTAAGGAATACAGCTATTCATTCAATTGAATTAGTTATTGCTAAAATGCCGGTTGAACATATTGCTAAATATTTTGTACCATTTTTAGAACGTTTAAGTGCTAAAGATGGCTTTACATCACGAATTAGTGCATCTTGCCTCTATCATGTTGTTTATAATAGAATGGGTGAATTAGATAAGAAACATATAAAGTCTCTATTTTATAAGATATGCCAAGATGATACTCCTATGGTACCCACTCATTCTCTCTTACCTATTCACTCGCTCACTCACATCTTATACAATCAGGTACGTAGAGAAGCGGCTCAAAATATAAGTAAATTCACTGTAAATTTAAAAGTTCAAGATATTGTCTCTGAAGTAATACCAATATTCAAAGCGTTGATAAGCGACGACCAAGATAGTGTTAGGATACAGGCTCTGTCATATTGTATTCCTTTGTACGAAAGCGTACCAGTGGAATGTAAGATCTCACATTTGTTACCAGTAGTATTAAATGTTGTTAATGATAAAGCCTGGCGTGTGCGATGGACTCTAGCGAATAAATTACATGAATTATGCAGTGCTCTAGGACAAGAAGCAAGCTATAACTCTCTAGGAAATGTTTATGAATCCTTATTAAATGATACGGAAGCGGAAGTTCGTGCAGCAGCAGCCAGTCATGTTCATAAAATATGTCGACTTATTAATAAAGAATTTTTTATACAACGCATTATCCCAACGGTAAAGCATTTAGCATCAGATGTGAGTGAGTATGTGAGAGCATCATTAGCCTCCTCCATTGTAGACGTTACATCTATACTTGGTAAAGAAGGGACTGTTGATCATATCCTGCCATTGTTATTGCTTCTACTAAGGGACGAGAACAGCGAAGTACGTCTCAATATCATATCAAACCTCGGATGTATCAACAACATTATTGGTGTGGAACTGTTGAGCCAATCATTGATTCCAGCTATCATTCAACTGTCCGAAGATGCTAAATGGCGAGTTAGATTAGCTATCATCGAACACATTCCTGTATTGGCAGCACAAGTTGGCAAACATTTCTTTAATGATAAATTAAGTATTCTTTGCATGGGATGGTTAGGTGACGAAGTATACTCTATTCGACGTGCAGCAGCAGAAAATTTATTTAAATTAACAGAATTATTTGGTGAAGAATGGACTCAGGAGGTCGTGCTTCCTAGGTTAGAGACGTTACATTCCAATTCTAATTATTTACATCGTGTCACTGCTTTGTATGGTATGCAAGTATTATGCAAAGTGATCACGCCAAGCATCAGTAATCGCAGTATTTTACCATTATTACTAAGTTTAAGTCGTGATCCAGTACCAAATGTACGATTTATAACCGCCACGACGATGGCTATTGTGCATCCGTATGTATCCAAAGTCAATCCTAATGGTGCCAGTGAAATCAAATCTATATTGAACAATCTCGCTAGTGATGATAAAGATAGTGACGTGCGTTACTACGCATTAGAAGCACTACAAAACCTGCAGTAGATTTATTTGTTATTTAGTATAATTAAATACAGTTATCATAGTCGCAGCTGCACTTTCAAGCCACCAATATATCCTTTATTATCAATAATAGCTGTGATTTTATGACCCCAGTCCAGAAAATATTGTTTTATAGCATTGAATAAAACGGACTCGCCTTTGACTGGTCCAGTGCTATGATGACCCGTACCAGTGACTATATTCACATGAGTAAGTACGGTTTCATTCAACAAAGCCGGTATCAGTTCATCTAAGCAGGCCATTGCCTCTTGAATGTGTAATCCATGCAGATCAATCTGTCCTCGTCTTATCAATGATTCGGGATTACGTTTTGAAAATATTGCTTTTGCTGCTTCAATATGTAATTGTTTCATTTGAATATTCAATAATTGTCCTTGACGTGATAAATTTCTTGCTATGTCTTTTTTACCACATAAAAATGCATTTGTTGCTGCTTCTAACATTTTATTACGATTTATTGCTAAGATTCGTGCATCTTCTCGAAGTGTGCTGTAGGTGTGGGCTACTGATTCTCCCGACTCTACCCACGCCTTGATCAGTTTATAATCACTTATACCTTCGTTTGGATCTGTGTCATATGAGTATGGTTTGAACTTGGCAGCGGATGTTGATGCGTTCGGAGCTGTAATTTCGTCTTGAAAAACGGTTTTTAATACATCCTGAAATAAGTTCGTATTAGTGAGTGGGTGAGTATACGAGAGATATGGAAGTGAGTAAGTACCGAATATTGATATGGTTGACTCGAATCATCAAGTATATTACTTGCTTTCATCATTGATGCTTGATTTAAATCGGGAAATGCTTCGTTGTCCAGTGTGAATTCTTTATTAACTTTTTTATTTAATATCATTTTATGAATTGTAGTGGAATTTATCTTATTAAAATTATTCTGAGTAGTGAGTGAGTGAGTGAGTGAATGAGTGTAAATACATAGATATCCATACGTTATTATTATGACTTATCTCGGGATTACTTTTGGAATTCGTCGGGGTTAGTGACGGGAATGACGTTTCATCTAATACTAAATGACTTGAATCATTTAAATCTACTGTATTTTCTATATTATTTGCGACTGAATAATAACATGTTAGTTATAGGAAGAAGCATGAATGAGTAGGCGATATAAATTACCTATAATAGCATGTAAAAATTGGCATTCTTTATCATCAACTCCTTGTACTTTACATCCAGCTCCTGATAACCAGTATCTACAAGGTATTTCTTTTAAATTATGCTGAAACCAACAATCAGAGCGAGCGCAATTGCCATTCATCAAATGTCTACATGGCTTAGCCTTGGCAACAATATTAATTGTATTATGAATACTATCTGCTGCTATTTGAATATTGCCTCCTGCTAACATTATCGCTTCAAATAAAGCCTCACTGTTAATACCTTGATGATAAAACGACGCATTGGCACTATCATTTGTAACCATGTACCTATTATTTCAGCGGGTAAATAAAAGCTTGGAATAAATAAGTGAATGAGTTCATTACATAATATACTCTTCTAATTCTAAACAAAGACTTGTCCAATCAACTTCTGCCTCATTGTCGTCCTCTTTTTCTATTGGAATACTGTCGAAAGCTAAGGCATTGAAGAAAAGCTGCTCATTCACACACTCCAGGTCATCCGCCAACATTTTGAGTGACTTTTAGTCACTTTTTTAATGCTTTTTAATTCCTTTTTTGACAAAATTTTTGTTTTTTAAAAAAGCCGGTATTACCGGCCCGGTAACCATACCGGTGCAAATATATCAGATATTATATCTTTTTAAAAATTATCAGCAAATTGGTGCAGTTAGTGGTAACGTAATAGCAATAAACCATAAGATTGTTGAAATTGTAATATAATTGAAGTGTGGGATCTTTCTTACAACTTCAAATACGTCGGCAAATCACACCACACTTCACAGTAGGGTAGGCCACACAAAACACTGTCATTAAATAGACATTTTCAATTCTCAAATTCAATACGTTGCTTAAATAAAGAAAAATGAAAAAAAAAAACAAAGTTTAACTTATCGTTTAATAATATGTTATGTGATATTATGATATCATGATTATATGCTGGGGGTGTGGATAAAAATATATTTTAGAAAAAAAGAAAGAAGGAAAAAACTTCTTTGAAATAGTATGAATTTCTTCGCATCGCCGATGGATTCGCCGAAGAGTATAGAGTTGGGTGCTATAGTTCTAACAGATGAGTCGGGTGGTGGCAATATTGGCTCTGAACTTACTGTAGCACAAGATGTCTCAAGCAGATTAGATATTGAAGAAACAAATAATTTATTGATGTTTCGACTTATTTTGCTCATATTATTGGATACCATTGCCGTCTTCAGGTATATTTTTTTACCGGAATTAATTATAAGTTTGTTCGGTGGACCCAGCTACTTTATATTACCAATGTGTCTATGGGCATTAGTGGGTACATTTATGACTATCATATTTATCTCATTCAATATTAAACTAAACCAACAGCAGCAACAACAATATGATAGCAGTAATAATAAGAGTATTATTGGTAACGAATCAAAAGAAATCATTTCGATTGAAGGACCTACCGATAGTCAATCAAGTGCACAACCGATTAGTAATAGTACTGAATCAATAGAACCTACTCCAACCGAAAGACCTATCGATAATCAACCAAATACGCGCATTACACGTAGTTTGGTGCCAATATACACAGAGTTAAGAAATTATATTCATAACCCAACAGATTTATTAAAGTTTGAAATTAAATATGAATTTGCAGTAGTATACATAATATATTCCGTCATTGAAATTATTATATGCATATTATCCTTCTTGTTGGTCGGGTTTATAGTCCTTTTTACCTTCGTTGAACCTGACAATCAAGTGTCTATCGGTTGGCAGTTTCAATACAACATTGGTTGTGCTGAACTAACATTTTTAGGATTTAGCATATGCATTAGGATTTTGATTCTTATAACTATTATATCTCACATACATTGCCAACCTTGTTGCAATAAATGGAATATGTGTCTGTGTAAAACATTGTGTCCATCATCACATTTAAGATGCACTTTCATCACCAATAACAGGACAAATATGGATAAATTTGTCTTGATTAACCGCTGTATTATAGCCGTTATTAATTTATTATCCTTTTTAGTAGCCTTTGGATTCACATTTTATTGTATTCATGGGTATATTCGATCTATTCAGCCGGTTCCAGTCGATACATTTGTGAATTGTGACCCAATGGTGACAAAGGTATGTATATTACCATGGCCTTCAAACTATTGGTTACTGGATACGAATAATAAGAATAATGGGAGCCTGTTAGTCAATGAGCATACCATGCCCTACACCAGGCAACGCAAGCATATCAGCAGTGCATTCTTGAGTGAGTATGATGGATTCAGCGTAAGCTCAAGCATTTTATTCCATTTACCAAACGTTAGAGATTACAGTCAATTGACTAACTATTCAAGCATACAAGAGTCCGTCCAATGGCAAAATATGACATCGTATTTATTGAATTTGAACACCGGAGAGTTGCATCCACACTTTACCGAAGCGGATTATTTAGATGTTTCAGTGGAGAGAATAATGTACATTCAACCCGCTAAAGCGCTTGATTACCAATCACGATATGTAGCAATTATTGCAAATTTATTGGACAAAAATAATGATTATTTAGATGCTTCATCAGTTACGCAAACATATTTAACAGCCTATAAAGCTGGGTTGAATAATCTAGGAAGCGATAACCGCTATGAAAGGTTAGTACCAGCTTTAGATATATTACAAGCCCACAATATTAATATTGAAAACATTCAACTCATATGGGACTTCGATACTGCGTCTATTACATCGTTGATTACAGCAACATTGCTTGAACTGCCTGATTTCACTATTGAAAAAACTAATGACGTACTTACGAGTGTCTCTAACGGAGTCGCCAATCTTAATGATTATATTAAAATCGTTGATGAATATAGTAATAAATGTGATATGAATGGTGACTATAGGAAGGTCATGGGCAAAGTGACGTACTACCGCATCGATGTACCTTGGTACTTAGAGACTTTAAACCGTCATAATAATAAATATTCCGACCAGATTATATCGAAATTAAAGGATGGCACGTTAACGATCGATGATATTGAGATGAATGGCAGCGTTGGCTTGGTGGTGCAAGTGCCATGCAGTGTCATTTTAGGAGTGAAAGAAGCGAATACTACACTAGAGTTCGCTCATGGTATATTCGGCAATCGTGATGAGGCGGTTATGACCGAATGGTTGATATTACAGGTAGCTTATTGACTCCCTTCCACCCGTATTCATATATACTTACTCACTCACTGCAGTCCAATGATTTTGGTAATATCCTTTGGACAATGGACTGGCGAGGATGGAGCGGCTTCGACTATCCCGAGCTGGTGGAGTACTTGGCTTATGATTATTCCAAATTATTGTCCATAGAAGCCAACACAGTGCAGGGATTCCACAGCAAGATTGCGGGAAGAATTTATGTAAATTATTTACTGGAACATGAGTATAAGTACACATCAATTAATGCGTCATACTTTATAGGGCAGTCCATGGGAGGGATACTAGGATCTGGTTACACTCGCATCAATCAATACGACAATAGTGTGCTGTTAGTATCGGCCAATCCATTCTCTTTTATACTAGGAAGAAGCAGTTTATTTAAATATTTTATATATTTACTGAAATGTCAATTTCAATCGGTTACAGACATGCGTATCGGACTAACCATCCTGCAGGTAGCGCCTCTTACACGATACATTGTGGTCGTTTATTCCTTCTTATTCGTCTATTTCCTTCTATTACGTAGATTGTTTTTGATAAAGCCGAGGGATCAGGATGGTCCATCTCCTATACTAATTCCACATTTAAATACTACAATAATGTGGGAAGTACACTGTTACAAGTGGGTTTAGGTGATGCAACAGTGACGACCATTGGATCCGAAATATTGGCTCGGAATATGAATGCTACCACTATATCACCCACGTTCTTCATACCCGATGAACTGACCAGCATCGATGCTACCAATCCGTTTTACCTAACTACAGGGCAAAATTATTTCTTCATGGGTAAATACACGGAAGATTATGCTAACTTACCAACGGACTCGTCCACTGCCGACGATAACAGTGTTCACTATTGCTTTTGCAGAGACGGTAATGTGGTTCTTCAAAACACTTATTTCTTGTTTGGTGATATCATTAAGAATCCCAGTTGTCTGGATGGATCGCAGAAGCCTTGCGTGCTAGGGACTACAGCGGTCTGTTCATAGATGTTATTAATGTACAATATAAATACTATTTGCTGTTATTGCCAACGAGACTTAGGGTTTTCATAAACACCATCGAAGTGAGTAACAGCTTCTTACTATTATGATCCACGTAACTAACCGACAAGATTTCTTGTCTTAATGATAATAAAAACTTTTCTAATTCCCTAAACGACCATCCTTCGGTCATGACCACAAAATGACTAACACAATTTTCCAAATCAAATTTAATATTGCTGTGGTTGTTCAACGCTTCGGGTGTGGCTATTGGCGTTGTTACAATTTTTAAATTCAAGGAAGCCGGTCGATCGGTTTCCGGATCATCATTATTAAGCTTCTTCATACAATTTATTATTGATTGGAATAAACGATTGGTGATCTTAGACACGTTGGTGTTGCTGGTATTCATGCTGCGCAGAAACTGCACGAGTGACTCATCTAATAATATCTTTCGAGTTTCATCATCTAAAAACGGTCCAATTTGCATCGGTAAATAATACAATATAAATCGCAATCGTTGGAGTTGCGATGGCTTTTCCAACACGATCAACGAGTCCGTTCGATTCAAAATGGCCGAATCAATCTCACCAACACTTCGATTCGTCGTAATCATAAGAGATAAATGAGGAGAAACCGATTTCATTTCATTTAGTAACGTATATAAGCAGTTACTACACACTCGATCATCGACATTTTCCTTCATTGTGTCCACTGCATGAGGGGTGCCACGAGGGGAGACATTGCTCGTTGACTTGCTCATCAATTTAGGGGCACGTGGTTTCACCAGCAAATCAGCTCCATCAATAATGATTAAAAACGGTTTTTTATTTTGGTTCCAAAACTTTGTTGTACCATATTTACTTTGGAATAATTTACGTAAATAAAAGCCAGCATTCATACCTAACGGCTCTAAATCCGCTTCACAAATGGATATATAAGCTGCTTGTAGTTGCGCGGCTATTGCGTACGCTAATACCGACTTGCCAGTACCACTTGAACCAATAATTAGCATATTAGGGAGTACAGAGCAATTGTAACGGAGTCCCACTTGTACGTTATCCATGTACGTCTTGAGGTCACTCATCATGGAGCTGGTGAGTACCAATTCCGATAATTGAAATTGATTCTTTTCTTTTCTCATTTGATTTGATTTTAATAAAATATTTGAATTTTTACGATGTTGTAAATAAATTGGGATGAATCCAACAATTTCAACGGCTACAATCACACCAAGAACGATAGCAACCACATGTATGTTATTCCAAACGGTTCCAACGGGATTTGCAATAACTGATTGATGTAACATATTGGTGACGTCATTAAAAATCGTTTCAATTACTTTTTGCGTACTATCTCTAGTATTATTATTCATTATTTCCAACAAAATATTGTTGTTTAGCTCATTTTCAATCACATACTGTTGCTCTTGCATTGCCTGGTATTTCAATAACTCAATTGCAACATCAACCTTATGTTGAAGCATTGCTTTCTCCATTTCTAATTGGATTTTGAATACTTGTTCGGACTCATTCAACACGTTTTTATTACTCACGACTAGCAGGTCAACGCGCTCCTTATGATTGGCTGCTATCACATTGCTTATATTCCTACTTGATTTTGCAATTAATTCAATTAAATACTCATTTTGTTCACGTAGTAATTCAATTTTTCTTTGGAGTTTATAGGCGTCATGCGCGACGTGGTACTTGGTTCGTTCTTGCTGTTTCATTATGTGCGTTTCCATTTTATTTAATTTATTTTCAATTATATTCCTGGAAATCCTGATTTCATTTGATAAAAAGGTGTTATTACAAAGGCTGGCAAAAGTTGATTCAATTTGCGACATTATTGCGGGTTTCTCATGCAATATATCTAATTGAGGATGTATATGCAAAGGGATCAGTATCGTTGCAATGTACTGAATGCTTGCTAATGAGTGAGATAGTAACGACGTAATGTCGACACTAGATACGTTCACGAACTTTCGATTCATAGCCTTTTCAACGTTAATTATTAAATCATTGGGTAATATAGATGTCATATCGTCTCCTAGTATTCCCACCTTGAATTCTCCAATACTCTTATCGAAATAACTACTGAATTTCAAGGATTTGATGATGTTATTGCTAACTTCAGGATCGATATACGAGAGTAATGAGAAACTACTCCAATTACCGTAGTATGCTTCATGCCGAATTCTCTCTTCTTCGGCTTCCTGTCTTAGCCTCTCTTCTTCGACTTCCTGTCTTAGTCGTTCTTCTTCAGCTTCCTGTCTTAGTCGTTCTTCTTCTGCTTCCTGTCTCAGCCTCTCAGCATCAGCCTCCTGTTTCAGCCTCTCTTCTTCAGCTTCCTGTCTTAGCCTCTCTTCTTCGGCTTCCTGCCTTAACCTCTCTTCTTCGGCTTCCTGCCTTAACCTCTCTTCTTCAGCTTCTTGTATGAGTTGTTCTCTTTCATTAGCTTCTTCTATCTCATCAACTGCTTCATCATCATCGTCTTCTACTTCAGCTTCTTCTACCTCATCAACTGCTTCATCATCCTCTTCTACCTCTTCGACTTCTTCATCAACTGCTTCATCATCATAGTCTTCTACTTCATTAGCTTCTTCTACCTCATCAACTGCTTCATCATCCTCTTCTACCTCTTCGACTTCTTCATCAACTACTTCATCATCATAGTCTTCTATTTCATCAACTGCTTCAACTTCAACTTTCTGTCTAAGCCCTTGTCTTTCTATTTCCCCAATTTCCCGAGTTAGCGTTTCATGTACCGATACATCAACTTCTTCCAGATGAAGCGATTCTTCCTCGGCACTTTGTCGAAAACTTTCTATCGCTTCATTCATCAGTAGTTCCTCCTCTATAGTTTTCTGTGTGATTTCTAATTCATAAGTACTATCTAATTCTTCTGTCGTATCGTTTACTGTAAAATGATTTATTATGCTATCCAAGTCAATAGTATTTGCATCTATTATTACTGGTATACTATCATCATTATATATGTGTGTCAAAATTTCATTGTTTGTCCTATCGTTATCGATGCTATCGCTTGTATCAGCCTTTTTAGTATCACTATATGTGCCAGTTTGTATTACATTTATTGTTGACCCTGTAATATCTTCATCAATGGTGGTTACATCGTCTATATTATATTGTTGTTCAGTATCCTCGCGTGCAATTTCGTGTTGTATTATACCTACCACTTCCTCCGCTACACTATCATGAAGATTTAACTCATCGAATATGGTCGGAACATCGATGTCACCTGTAAATATTTCATTATTTGCATTATTTTTCAATGCTGTCATAAATTCATTCTTTATTTCATTTTTTACATCATTTAACTTTTCTTTTATTTTTTTAAATGGATTAGGAAATGCAGACGTGGAGAAGTGACAAAAAATCAACACCAGCACCAATAAAGAGAGCATTTCTCCTTTTAAAGGTATTTTTCCTGTCAAATTATGTCACAGATTTTCTCCTTTTTCTTTTTTCGTTTCCGTTCTAATGATTTCCACACCCTAAATCACACCGGTACCAAAAAGAATTTTTTAACGAGAAGGAAACAGAAAGTACGTAACCCATAGATACTAACCCATCAAACGCTGTGATTGTTGCCGTGACCAGTGAATAACACAGCCTTGTAGCTGTCTTTTCTCTCAGTCTCAATGGGTCAAAATGCTGTTACATTTATATTTTTTGCTGCAATATTTTATATGATGTACTTGAATATAGTATTATCATTAGTAACGACTACTCAACTGCAGCAAATTGAATACAAACGAATCAACCACTTAAATGATCACACCCATATTAAATTAAATGCAAAAGCCAAGGCATTTGGTTCAAAATCTAACGAAATATTTTATTGTGATAGTTGTGGTATGGAACATGTCAAATGGGTTGGTAGATGTACATCATGTAAGGAGTGGAACACTGTGAAAGAATTTAAACAGGCATCATTGAAATCTTTAGAATCAATCGGACCTGCTGCTAGGGCAAAATCGTTTAACTCGAATATTAATAATAGAAATGTGCCTTGGATTGCCAATGGTAATAATCAATCTTTAATTCCCATGGAAGAAATCAATATTGATACTGCAGTACAAAGAATTAATTTATTTAGCTCTGAATTGAACAGGGTTTTAGGGAACGGACTAGTGAAAGGAAGTGTTGTGTTACTAGCTGGTGAACCTGGTATTGGTAAAAGTACGTTATTACTACAACTAGCATCGTCGATAGCTAATGACTTAAATAGTGTTGTTTATTTATCCGGAGAAGAAAATCCAGAACAAATTGCTGCAAGAGCACACCGTTTGGACTTAACTACTAAAAACATTTTTCTAGTATGTGATGTCAATTTGGATAATGCAATCAATAATATTATTTCCATGTCCAAAATGCCATCATTAGTAATAGTTGATTCCGTGCAAACTATGCGCACTGAAAATTGCAATAATGGTATTGGCAGTGTTACACAAATTCGCGAGTGTACTGCTCAATTAGTCCAATTAGCTAAGTCATATGGATGTGCCGTACTATTAGTGGGTCATGTTACGAAAACAGGTGAAGTAGCTGGTCCAAGAGTGCTAGAACACATGGTAGATACTGTGTTGTACATGGAAGGTAACGAAAAGGCAGACTATCGCATGCTACGAAGCATTAAAAATAGATTTGGCAATACCAATGAAGTTGGCGTGTTTTCAATGCATGAAAAAGGGTTAATTGATGTAACGAATCCATCAGAATTATTTATGTCTAATAATGTTATAAGTGAAGGTGTGGAAGGTAGTGGTGTAGCAGTTATTATGGAAGGGACTAGACCGATAATTGCCGAAATACAATGTTTAGTAACAACATCATATTCTAAAATTGCATCACCACGTAGAACTAGTGACGGATTTCCCATTCAAAGATTACTTCTTATCATTGCCGTTATTGAGAAAAGATTAAAATTAAATTTATATAATAAGGACATATACCTCAATGTTGTTGGAGGGCTCCGTGTAACCGAGCCATCGGCTGATTTGGTGGTGGCAATGATAATTATATCAAGCTTGATTGGTGAAAAAATGAATCCTGGTGTTGCATTTATAGGTGAAATAGGTCTAAGTGGTGAATTAAGAGGAGGTAAAAGATTAGAAAGTAGAATTCAAGAAGCATTAAAAATGGGATTTACCAAAGTTATTATTCCCACGAGTACAAGTAGTAACCGCGATAGTAATAATAACCATCATCGTAATTTAAAATCAAAAGTTGTTTACTGTGCAAAATTACAGGATGTTATAAAGGAAGCATTGAATGTCGACGATGTTACATTAGGTAGGTTAAATAGTAAACAAAATAAAGGACCCACAAAAAGTTATAAAAAACAAGGAAAAGCATGGTTTTCAAGTGAACCTCAAGAATATGACGACAGAAACATGGAGGACATGGAAGACGAAACTATTGTATACAACGACGATTATTGATACAAGTATTGACTTATTTTGTTTTAACGATATCAGATGCATATATCTGGTATATTATAGTTATTTTATTTGTATTTCAAAATGTTTATAGATATTCTTTCCACATTGTATGCTTATTATAAAAATCATGCCGCTTTAAGTTTTTTGACTTTTCTTGGATTTCATTGTACGATGGCGCCCTTGGCATGGAACGAAGTCGCATATTCAATGCTGGTAACTGATCTGGTAATGCCGAACCTTTCCTAAAATTACATTGCTTGCAGCATGTCACAGTGTTAGACCAAGTCAACTTTCCTCCAGCGGAACGAGGAATAACATGATCTAACGACAATTGATCAATGGTAAATGGATTATAGCAATATTGGCATTTAAAATTGTCTCTAATATATACATTTCTTCGATTCATAATCGCAATATGGTTATCTGGTACACGGAAATATGATTTTAATGCTATGACGGAGGGGACTTTAATTTCAAATCGAACAGATTTGATACTCAAATTCTTGTACTCAGCTACAACCACCGCCTTTTCTTGTAAAACAGTTCGTATAGCATCTTGCCAAGACCAAATTGATAACGGGAGAAACGATAATGGTGTATAATCTGCGTTTAGGACTAATACAGGCGAGTTATCAATAGAATCACCGTAATTCTGTCTTTTAACGTATTTAATATTCTCATAAATGTTTGGAACATCATCACTAGCTTCATTCACACCGTAATTACTTATCATTCTTAGTGAATTCCTGATACATTTTACACGGTTCTTACCAGTATAACATTCATACGTTCGATATAAAAAAAACAGAATAAATATTATATTCGCTATTCGCGCCATTACTGTGGCCATTTTGCTTTTACTCACTCAATTTTGTGCGTGATTCTTTGCGCACTTGAGTCTTCACCTAAACTGTTCTGTTGATGACTTGGCAGTTCAAAATCGAGAACGGAACTTGGTTCTTCAAGTTGAATACAGGGTACCCAGTTAGAACAATATACAACGACGATAAGATAATTACAGAAAATAGTCGATCGGTATTTCAGCAAATATTGCAATATAATACATAGTTACATTATTTATTATGTTTTTTTTCAGTATAATTTATGTTAACTCTTGATAGAATATCAAATTTATTTCCAAGCAAAACACCGCAGTACAAGATGAGACAAAACAAAGTGAACATGAAAACGTTGAAGCACCGCAGCATATTATTCAAAATAGTGGAAACTTTTATTTTATGTTGATATAACGTAATATATGACGATGACTCTTGTATGTTATGTAACGCTTTGATGATTGACGTATTCGTAAATTGAATATCAATACTATAATTCCTTGAAACATAATATATTTCCTGTTTCATCAAATATTTAATTCTTTCATTAAGCAAACATTTATTAGGTAAGGGAAAATATTCAATCACATCGTAGACATCATGCACAGGTACATGAACATAAAATGATTCATTATAATATTGGTGAATATTTTCTATCATAAAATTATTACTTCGAAAATATTTGTGCGTATTATTATTATTATTTTGATAGCTATATTTGGAATGGTCAACAAAAATTATTTGTTTCATATTTTCGTGCGTAATCATTATTTTCGTATCATAATCTTTACATAACCTGGTAAATACATTACTGTACATATTATTATTATTATTATTATTATTATTGGTAATATTATTGTGATCATAGCTGTGATGTATTAAATACGCTTCTAATGCCATATATAAAGAATCAATAAATCCACAATTATTATATTTTCTCCAATAATTATCTAAAAAATCGATACTATTTGTTGAATGAGTAAGTATCAGACTTACTTTATTTAATTCCAATTTATCAAATAATACAATAATATCTTCTTTCTCTTGAGGGAAATGAAAAACTTCGCGAATCGGAAATAATGTTGGAGTAAAAATGATGAACAAACTATTATGCTTTGATAATAATAAACGTACATTATCAAAGAAGTCTTTATCATAATATGTTGTGTAATAATAATCATAGGTATTTAATATGCAATAACATTCGTGGTTTATACGATAGAGTAAATCATTCGAAACAGACAATATAGCTTTATCAGCATTACCGCTAACAGTATAACTTCTTCCCAATAACAAGAGAATAGTGAAATAAAACACAATCATTTGCATACTACGTGATGGTATATTGCGATGGACATGCAATAAACATACTTTTACCACTTCGTTCTCGTCGAATTCACCATCATCGTTCTCTGATCATCGCCAAAATTTGAATATTGTACCGGTACCGGATTTTAATCTTTTAAAAATGACAAATAAGTTATATTAAATTAAATTAAAATAATATCTGATAAGTGCAACTAGTAGCATGACTTTAAGGCTGTTATATGCGTTAGGAAGATATATTCTGAAATATTAATGCTACCCGACCCGTTGTGTTGAATATCGTTAATTGATTTCACCATTGGAAAAGTCTACTTGAGTGATTACACAATTAATAGTAACAAGATTCATTAATTACACAGAATCACAATATCTTCCAAAAAATTCTCGGAACTGAACTGGAAACTCTGACGAAGAAAATACCAAATTTGGCTCCAGAATTTTCACACCGCCACACATAGTTATGCTATTGTCGCAGTTATTGGTAGCAATTACATTATTACAACTATCATTTGCATATTACAATCACAACAAAGTGGGAGGAGTTCAATCAGTATCAAAAAAAGAAACCACAATGGATGCTTCCAAATATCCAATATATTGTACAGAAGAAGTTATGTCTAAAAAAGCACATGGTACTTGCGAAACTCCAGTCATGAAAAATTTGAGATGGGGATGTGATTATTCAACGGCGGATCGAATATGCTGTTACAATCGTCATTATGCAGAGCATTCGGGTTATTGGTTAAGTACTAACTTCTTGAAAGAGGTGAATGCTGATTCTGGAGAAATAACATTTTATGATAGTGTTTCTGGGAAACCATTATTTATTGCTCCTAGAGGAAGAACATTTCAAGAATTCATCGATGAGTCGAAATCACATGGTTGGCCATCATTTCGTGATCAAGAGGTTATTTGGGACAATGTTAGATGCTTAGATAATGGTGAAGCTGTTAGCTTAGTTGGAACTCATTTAGGTTCATTATATCATCAATTCATTCATACTCCATTTTCATACTCCATTTTCATACTCATTCATACTCCATTTTCATACTCATT
>JACCDO012092971.1_pt1 | contig 17851 bp, 19 predicted proteins | sample 7446101 | NCBI WGS metagenome assembly JACCDO01 (sample SAMN15323440, study PRJNA562643) | freshwater metagenome | isolation source: river surface water | place: USA:Blue River Watershed | collected 2017-08-16 | reverse complement strand
GTTGGCTCCTACGCCAAGTAGCAGCCCCGCGTTTAGCGCGTAAAATGACCTAGACTATTTTTGTCTAGTCGCATAGACTTGCAGTATGAGCACGAAGCGATACACGGCAACCGCGTACCTCGACGGCAAGTGGTGGATGGTCGAGATTCCTGAAGTCAACGGCCTCACCCAGGCTCGTAAACTCACTGACGTGACGCAGATGGCTCGCGAATTCATCGCTGTCACGCAGGATGTGCCAGCCGACTCGTTTGAACTCGAACTTCGTATCGAACGCGTTCACGAACTCGACATCGCCGAACGTGTTGCAAAGATTCAGGCCGAAAAAGAACAGGCGGCTGCGCTCGAAAAGGCTGCCATGGATGACTCGCGGGCGCTGGCCCAAGATCTAGCCAAACAGAGCCTCACCGTGCGCGAGATTGGCGTGATCCTTGGTGTCTCGCACCAACGCGCACACCAGCTGCTCAGCGCATAGGGGGAGCCGTCACCCAGGAGGCTCCGCCCGGCCGCCTGCTCTAGAAAATCGTTCGACGCGGGCTCGGAATCCGCGCGGTAAAATTGCCTAATGACCAAGCACCTACGTGTTGCCATAATTGGCGCGGGCCCTGCCGGCATCTACGCCGGCAACATCCTCAAGAATCAGCACCCCGAGGTCACCATCGACCTCTTCGATTCGCTGCCAGCGCCATACGGTCTAATTCGCTACGGCGTCGCGCCCGACCACCCGCGCATCAAGGGCATCGTCAACTCGCTGCACGAGATGCTCAGCGAGGGTTCAATTCGATTCTTCGGCAACGTGACCTTTGGTCGCGACCTCACCATCGACGACATCCGTGAGCACTACCACGCGGTCATCTTCGCGACCGGCGCAATCAAGGACGCCGATCTGAACATCCCTGGCATCGAGCTCGACGGTTCGTATGGCGCAGCCGACTTTGTCAGCTGGTACGACGGCCACCCCGACTACCCGCTGACCTGGCCGCTCGAGGCGCAGCAGGTTGCTGTGCTCGGCAATGGCAACGTCGCGCTCGACGTGGCGCGCGTGCTGGCCAAGCACGCCGAAGATCTGCTGGTCACCGACATCCCGGCCAACGTCTACGAGGGCCTCAAGGCTTCGCCGGTGACCGACGTGCACGTCTTTGGTCGCCGTGGTCCGGCCCAAATCAAGTTCACGCCGATCGAGCTGCGCGAGCTTGGTGAGGTTCGCGATGTCGACATCGTTCTGTATGAGGAAGACTTCCCTGAGGGCTGGTTCAACGAGGATGCCGAGGGCGTCACCAACCAGCACCGCGTGATGGTGCGCATCATGAACGGATGGCGCGAGGAACAGGCCGAGCGAGCCGCCGCCGGCGAACCCGCCGCGAGCCGCCGACTGCACCTGCACTTCTTCTCGTCGCCCGTCGAGATTCTCGGCGAGGACGGCAAGGTTTCCGGAATGCGCTTCGAGCGCACGGCGTTGAATGCCGACGGTTCGAGCGTGCACGGCACTGGCGAGTTCGTCGAGTACCCGCTGCAAGCGGTCTATCGCGCGGTTGGCTACTTCGGTAGCGAGCTGCCAGACGTGCCGTTCGACGACAAGTACGGCGTAATCCGAAACCAAGGTGGTCGTGTGGTCGACGCTGCCGGCGCACAACAGGCTGGCCTGTACGCGACCGGTTGGATCAAGCGAGGCCCGGTTGGCCTCATCGGCCACACCAAGAGCGACGCAGCCGAGACGATCGAGAACCTGCTAGCCGATGCCGAGCAGCTAGCCGAGCCTGCCACTGGAAACACTGAGTCCCTGCTGGCCGAGCTTGCAAGCCGCGGCGTCGAATACACCGACTGGGCTGGCTGGCAGAAACTGGACGCCCACGAGCGAGCGCTCGGAGCCGCGGACGAGTCGCCGGTAGAGCGCGAGCGCGTCAAGGTTGTTTCGCGAGCCGAACAGGTACGCGTCTCGCGCGCCTAGGCGCACCTCGACTTAAAGCAAAAGCGCCGCAAACCCGCGGCGCTTTTGCTATTTCAAAATCTCTGGCGACTACTTGTCGTCCTCGTCGTCCGAGTCGTCGGCGTCTTCCGCCGTATCGTCATCCTCGTCTTCGTCGTCGTAAAGGTCGGCCCACTTGTCGATGAGTTCGGCCTCGCCGTTTGCCTCGTCGGCGGTGCCCAGTTCGCGCTCGAGCGCACCCAAGTCGGTGTTCGGGCTAAAGTACTTCAGCTCGCGAGCAACCTTGGTGTGCTTTGCTTTTTGACGGCCACGGCCCATGCCGAGCCCCCTAACTAACGAAGACAGACGAAAACGCGGGCGAAAAACCCGCAAAAACCTGCGGTTAGTTTAGCACTTTGGGCCTAGAAAGCCCCGAACAGACGGGGAAGAAGCACGGCAACGACGGCGAACACAGGCAGCAGCAGGTTGAGCAGCGCGTTGTTAATCGCATCGGTCCGCTTGTCGGCAGCCCATAGCTCCGCGGTCTGCGCTGCCCAGGTGCTGAAGGTCGAGAGGCCACCGGCGAATCCAGCCGAGATCGCAGCCCAGTGCCAGTCGTGATCCCAGACCACGACGTATGCGACTATCGCGCTCGCGAAAGTATTCGCCAGCAAGATGCCGACGGTTGACGACTTGCCGCGCCACTGCCCGACGAGCATTCGAAGCACCGAACCTAGGCCGCCACCCACGGCAACGCCAGCGAACACCATCAGGGCGTTCATGGTCTCTTCGTTGATCTCGATCATCGCGAAACCTTCTTTACCGCAACGTAGATCGCAACACCAGCGACCATGTGAAGCGCGAGCAGAACCGAAGGCCATACCGTCGCGTCGACCAGCGAGGTCTGCACGAACAGGTAGGCGACGGCAGACATCGAGGTGAAGCCACCGGCAAAACCGGTGCCAAGCAGTGCGCGCCACGCATCCGAATCAAAGCGTGACGACGACGCGAGATAACCGAGCAGCGCTGCGCCGAGCAGGTTGATGACAATCAGCGACCAGTAGGAATCCCAGACCAGATCGAGGCTAAAGCGGCCGCAAGCGCCGATGGCGCCACCAAGGAAGGTAAGCAGAGCAGTCTTGAAAGTGATCTTCACGTCGGCTTAGTCTTCGTCGATGCGCTTGGCGCGGGTGCGGGTAACTAGGTTTTCGCTACCGCGGTGGTTGCGGCGAGCAGGGCGCACGACTCCGCGACGGCTATCACCGGGGAGGTATCGGCGAGCAAAGATGTCCTTGTACTCCGCCGACTCGAGGCGCCACGGCACCAGGGTCACCATCACACCACGCAGGTACATGAGCTGCTTGCGGATTCGACCGGCGCGGTGGTTGTGGAAGATGTGCTCCCACCAGTGACCCACGACGAGCTTTGGCAGGTAGACCGAGATGCGCTCGCTGCCGTTCTCGGCGCGGTGCTTCTGCAGGAACTCGATGAGCGGCTGTGAGAACTCGCGGTATGGCGACTCGATGATGCGGAGTGGTAGTCCGAGTTCCTTTTCGAACTTCTTCCAGTCCTTCGCAAACTTCTTCGCAGCAGCAGGGTCAATCGCCACGTGCACGGCCTCGAGGTGGGTGTGGCGGCTCGAGAGCGCGTAGTCCAGCGCCTTGAGCTGCGGCTTGTTTAGCTTGTCCATCAGCACGATCGCGTAGTCGCCCTTGGCGCCGAACGTGGTCTCGGAATCCATCGCGATCTCGCGCGAGACCTGGTCGTAGTAGCGGCGGGTGTAGAACATCACTGCAAACAACACCGGCATGATGATGAACACCAGCCACGCACCGTGGGTGAACTTGGTGATGGTCACGATGATCAGAACCGATCCGGTCATCAGCGCGCCGAGTCCGTTGATGAGAATTCCCGACATCGCCTCTTTGCGGTTGGCTTCGTTCTCTTCGTTGCTCAACTTCTTCTTAGGCGTCTGCAAGCGACCCCAGTGCTTGAGCATGCCGATCTGGCCAATCGTGAACGACGTAAATACACCGATGATGTAGAGCTGAATCAGTCCGGTGACCGAGGCCTGGTAGGCGATGATCAGGATTAGCGCAGCCGCTGAAAGCGAAAGCATGCCGTTTGAGTAGACCAGGCGGTCGCCGCGAGTGAGTAGGGCCTTCGGTGCGAACTTGTCCTGGGCCAGAACTGAGCTCAGCAGCGGGAAACCGTTAAAGGCCGTGTTTGCAGCGAGAAGCAGAACGGCTGCTGTTCCGGCCTGGATCACATAGAACATCCAGTTGTTGTAGCCGAATACGGCGCCACCGATTTGGGCCATGACCGACATCTGTGGGTCGGTTGCGCAGGCGGTCCAGTCGGGCAACTGCTCGCAAGGGTTCTCGGCGTAGTGCACCTTCGAAATCAGGGCAAGGGCGGTGACGCCAATGAACATGAGCACAGCCGTGAAGCCCATGAGGGTCATCGTGGTCTGAGCGTTCTTGACCTTCGGCTTGCGGAACGCCGGGACGCCGTTTGCGATTGCCTCGATGCCCGTCAGTGCCGAACAGCCCGAGGCGAAGGCACGCAGAACCAGCAGAATCAGTGCCGCGTTCATTGTGTTCTCGACCTGGTCGAGTGGGGTTACCTCAAAACCGGCCGAGTATGCGACGAGCGGCTGACCGGTCAAGAACTTGTAGAAGCCGGTGCCGATCATTACGAAAACCGAGGTGATGAAGAGGTACGTCGGAATTGCGAACGCAACGCCCGATTCGCGCACGCCACGCAGGTTGACAGCGAGCAGGAAGATCACGAAGCCAGCGGCAATCTCGACGCGCCAAGGGTTGAGTTCGGGGAAAGCCGAAATCAGGTTGTCGGTGCCCGAGGCAATCGAAACGGCAACGGTCATTACGTAGTCGAGCAGTAGGGCAGAGGCCACAATCAGGGCCGGCTTCTTGCCGAGGTTCTTCATTGCGACCTCGTAGTCGCCACCGCCGCTCGGGTATGCCTTGATCACCTTGCGGTAGCTGAGCACGATGACGGTGAGCAGCAGAACGACCAGCGCGGCGATGCCTGGGGCCATGCTCAGCAGGCCGATGCCGCCGAGGGTGAGGATCATCAGCAGCTCTTGCGGGCCGTATGCGACAGACGACAGCGGGTCGCTCGAGAAGATAGGTAGAGCGACCGTCTTCGGCAGTAGCTGGTGGTCAAGATTCTTGCTAGAGAGTTTCTTGCCGAGCAGCATGCGCTTTGGCTGAAGCAAATCGTTCACGAGAGGAAAGATTACTCCTTTATCGCGAGCGAGGTTCGGGGTTTAGTCCTGCTTGCGACGAGCCTTTGCGCCAAGGTTGAGCGTGCTCAGAAGGCCAAGGAATAGGAATCCAGTGGCCACGTATCCGGTGGTTTTGACGCCTTCCGTGAATGCCGAGTTTCCCGCCTCGAGAATCTCGGTTGCCTGCGCCGCGGTAGGCATGGTGTGGTTGGCCAAGCCAAGCTTCATGGCTTCACCCATGACCACCTGGTCGAGTGCCGGCAGGGCCCCGCCCGCAGATTCGACCACGACATCTGATGCGGCCTTGACGACGCCTTCCTGAGCGCTCGCCGGTAGCGACTGCACGTAGGACGTTGCCGCCAGATTCGTTTCGCCAATGCTCTGGGTCGCCGTGAATAGGGCGGTTCCCAATACCGCGATGCCGAGCGCCGAACCGATCTGGCGAACGGTGCTCTGCGAACCCGAGGCTTGACCGACCTTAGCCAGCGGAACGTCGACCATGATCACGCCGGTTAGCTGCGCGGTTGCGAGACCAACACCGACTCCGTAGATAAACAGGAACGGAGCGACAGCGCCCCAACCGCCATCGGTCGGAGCGAAGATTGCAACGCCGAGGACGCCCAAAAGCTCCAGCACGACACCCGCGCGAACCTGGTTAACCGCCGAGATCTTGCCGCCTGCTGCGCCACCGACGCCCGATGCAAGGAATGCACCGCCGGCGAGCCAGAGCAGAACGAGGCCGCTCGAGACCGGGCTCAGTGCGCCAACGTTTTGCAGCCAAAGTGGAATAGCAAATAGCAGGCCGAATTCGCCCATCGAGATGATCATCGCGGCGATCGAGCCATTGCGGAAGCTGGCGATGTGGAAGAGACCGAGGTCAAGCAGCACGTTCATGCCTGCCTTTGCCCGGGCGCGCTCCCAAAGCACGAAGAGAACCGCGGCAACCACCGAGATGCCCAGCGAGACCGGAATGATCGAGATGCCGTCGGTCGGCCAGGTGAATCCGAAGAATTCGAATACGTTCTTGTCGCTCGCATTCCACCAGCCGTAGACGCGGCCCTCGATGAGACCGAAGACGAGGGTGGCGAACATAACCACGCTGATCAGCGCACCGAGGACGTCGATGCCACCAGGGCCCTGTGGCTGCTTCGATTCATTCACGAACATGAGCAGGCCGACCAGGATCAGAATGCCGAATGGCAGGTTTACGTTGAATGCCCAGCGCCAGTCGAAGTCAGTAGCCAGCCAGCCGCCGAGCACCGGACCGATGGCGACCATGCCACCGATGGTCGAACCCCAGATTGCGAACGCGATGCCGCGCTCCTTGCCCTGGAAGTTAGCGTTGACGAGCGAGAGCGTGGTTGGCAGCACCATCGCGCCACCGATGCCCTGCACGATGCGAGCCAGGATCATCGCCGAGGCGTCCTGGCTGGTTCCGGCCCATACCGATGCGCCAATAAACACGGCGATACCGATGATCAGCACCAGGCGGCGACCGATGCGGTCGGCGAGCGAACCCCAGACCAGGAGCAGCGAGGCAAAGACGAGCACGTAGCTTTCTTGAACCCACTGGATCTCGGTCGAAGAAAGGTTGAGGTCCTCGATTACCGAAGGGAAGATCGTGTTGACGATGGTTCCGTCGATGATTACGAGAGAGATGGCCATCGAGATAAAGATGAGACCGATCCAACGATTGCGCTTCATGGGCTGACTTTCTATCGCGGGGTGTGCTGTTCTTAGGCTAACCACGAGGCGGCTTGATTTATGACCGAGACCCTGCACTCGCTTAAAAGCGAAACCCCCGAGACGTGAGATCATCGGGGGTTTAGCGTGGCTCCGCGCGGCATCGATCCGCGGACCTAACGATTTTCAGTCGTTCGCTCTACCAACTGAGCTACAGAGCCAAGAAGCTTTTCGGATTTCTCCGAGGCTTCAGCGATCCTGACGGGACTTGAACCCGCGACCTCCGCCGTGACAGGGCGGCGCGCTAACCAACTGCGCTACAGGACCTTACTTGATACTTAGAACTTCCACTTCATAGTGACCCCAACGGGATTCGAACCCGTGCTGCCGCCGTGAAAGGGCGGTGTCCTAGGCCTCTAAACGATGGGGCCTACAAAGTGGATACTTCATAGCACCGAGGAACAAGAATAGTGCCTCTGGGCCTCTGTTAGCAACCCGTGATAACTTCGAACAGATGCGTAGATCAATCAGACGAGCCGTAATTGCCAGTTTGGCAACCGCTGGCCTGCTCCTTACGGGTGTGGCCGTGGCTCCGTCGTGGGCTGTTCCGAGCTATCCAACCGCCGAAGAAGTCGCCGCCGCCAAGAAGAAGGTGGCAGACAAGATGGCGATGATCAAGAAGCTCGAGGGCATCATCGCCGGCCTCGAGGTTGAGGCGGATGCGCTAAACAAGACCGCCCAGATCAAGGGCGAGGCCTTCAACATCGCACAGGACGCGGTCGACGCGGTTCAGGCCAAGGTCACCTCGCTGCAGGTGCAGGCCGACGCAGCAGAGGCTCAGGCTGCTGCAGCAGAGCGCCAGCTGGGTCAGATTGCCGCCCAGATGTATCGCGAGGGTTCGAGCGGCACATCGCTGAACCTCTTCTTGAACTCCGGCAAGGCCGACGACCTGCTCTACCAACTCGGCGCTCAGGAGCGTCTAGCCGGCCAGAGCAACGACATGTACCAGAAGTCGATCGCGCTTCAGAAGCAGGCCAAGGCTCTGCAGGATGAGCTCGGTGCGGCCAAGGCCGAACTGGCCACCAAGGCGGCCACAGCAAAGGCTGCATTTGCCGAGGCCATGGGCGCAGCGACCGCCGCGCAGGCGAAGGTCGACGAGAACGAACGCCTCAACAAAACCTTCTATGCCCAGCTCGCAACCCTGCGTGGCACCTCGGCCACCCTCGAGCGTCAGCGCGAGGAGGGACTCGCGGCCGAACGTCGTCAGCAAGCAGGTTCGGCCAAGATGGACGCCCCAGAGCTCTACACCGTGGGTGACGCAAACCAGGCTGTGGTCGGCGCCGCACTCGAGTTTGCTCGCGCGCAGCTCGGTGAGCGCTACGTGCTCGGCGGCATGGGCCCAGACGTCTGGGACTGCTCGGGCATCACCAAGGCTGCCTACGCCGCGGCAGGTGTCTACATCGGCACGCACTCGGCGACGAACCAGTTCCGCACTATGGCTCAGGCCCGCAAGCTCGTTCCGCTCAACCAGATGCAGGTCGGCGACCTCATGTGGTACACACAGGAGAGCGCGTTCGACGGCGACAAGTACCACGTGGTGTTCTTCATCGGTGGCGGCATGATGCTCGAAGCGCCGAACCCAGCGCGTACGGTTCGCATCGTTCCGATCCGCTGGGGTGAGACCTTCCCGTACGCCGGTCGACCAACGGCCCCATAAGCCACATCCCGCAACCGCGTTAGCGCGGAACCGGGCAAATAAAAAGGACGCCAGCTGCGAAAGCCGGCGTCCTTTTTTAGTTTTTGTCGCTTAGCAGCAAGCCTTGCCGCACTCGCAGGTCTTGGCGTTAGCGCCATCGCCCTCGGTCATGTAGCGCTGCTGAGCCTCGACGATGAGCTTCTCGGCAACGTCCTTGCCCTGCCACTCGCCAACCTTGACCCACTTGCCAGGCTCGAGGTCCTTGTAGTGACTGAAGAAGTGCATCAGCTCGTCCTTGGTCTGCTGTGGCACGTCGTTGATGTCCTGAATGTGCGCCCAGCGCTTGTCCTTGGTTGGCACGCAGATGACCTTCTCGTCGATGCCGCCGTCGTCCTCCATAGGCAGCACGCCGACCGGGCGAACGTCTACGACGACGCCTGGGAACAACGGAAACTCGAGCATTACGAGTGCGTCCAGCGGGTCGCCGTCGCCACCGAGAGTCTTGTCAAAGAATCCGTAGTCGATTGGGTAGACAAACGGGGTGAACAGAACTCGGTCGAGGTGAACGCGACCGGTGATGTGGTCGACCTCGTACTTGTTGCGGCTGCCGCGAGGAATCTCGATTACTGCTTCGTAACCCATGGTTCTCCTAAATAGAGTGGTGAGAAGGTTTGTACCAGACTACCGAATGCCCACCCGCCGAAAGGGTTCACGTGCCAGAGCGTCCTAGATTGTCGCCAGCGATGGCCGACATTCGACGTGCCGTGCGAGACAACTGGGATGCGCTTTCCGCGACCGGTGGTTTGGCCGTCGGCGATCTGGTTCTCGTGGCCTGCTCCGGCGGTGCCGATTCGGTTGCGCTCGCCGATGCGGTTGCCTTCGAGGGCACGCGGGCAGGGTATCGACTGGGTGCAATCGTGGTCGATCACGGGTTGCAGCAGGCTTCGGCCGAAGTGGCCGAAAAGACCGGCGCTTGGCTGCGCGAGCGCGGGTTCGCCCAGGTCTTTGTGGTTAGCGTCGAGGTTGGCAAGGCAGGCGGAACCGAGGCCGCGGCGCGTGATGCGCGTTACGCGGCGTTCGCGTCGAAGGCGCGAGAAGCGGGTGCTCGTGCGGTTCTGCTCGCCCACACGTTGAACGATCAGGCCGAGACGGTTCTACTCGGTCTTGCGCGCGGCAGTGGTGCCCGTTCGATCGCGGGCATGCGTGCGATCACCGCATCCGATGGTTTTAGCTATTTGCGCCCGCTGCTCGAGATCACGCGCGAGCAGACCGAGGCGGCTTGCCAAGGAGCCGAGCTGGCGGTCTGGAACGACCCCATGAACGACGACCGCGAGTTTGCGCGCGTGCGCGTGCGCAAAGAGCTGCTGCCCGAGATGGAGCGCGAGCTTGGGCCGGGCGTTGCAGCCGCGCTGGCGCGTACTGCCGACATGGCACGCGAGGATGCCGACTTCTTGGATGCGCTTTGCGCCGACATCTTTAAGGGCATCGCGAAGGTCAACCCGACGTGGGTCGAACTGCCCGTCGAATTCTTGGCCGAGCAGCCGCCGGCCATTCGCAATCGACTGATCGCGCAGGCAATCGCGATCTTTGGCACCCCGACAACCCGCGTCCACGTGCTCGCAATTGCCGAACTGGTCACCGATTGGCACGGGCAGAAAGAGCTCGCTCTGCCAGGTATTAGAGTTAGTAGAACCGGTGGATCCATCCACCTGAAATCTGCAAAAACCCTGACTCCAGGAGCCTGTTAAGTGGACCTCTCAAAGGTAAGCAACGAGATCACCGAGGTGCTCGTCACCCCTGAACAAATCCAGGCTCGCGTTGGCGAAATGGCCAAGGATATCGACACCCGTTACGCGGGCAAGGATGTCTTGCTGGTCGGCGTCCTAAAGGGTGCAGTCATGTTCATGGCCGACATCTCGCGAGCGATTCAGATCCCGGTCCAGATGGACTGGATGGCCGTCTCGTCGTATGGCTCGGGCACCGTTTCGTCGGGTGTTGTGCGAATTCTGAAGGACCTCGACGCCGACGTTCTCGGCCGCCACGTGATCATCATCGAAGACATCATTGACTCGGGCCTGACCCTGAGCTGGTTGGTTGCCAACCTCGAGGCTCGCGGTGCCGCGTCGGTCGAGGTCGTCGCGTTGCTGCGCAAGCCTGCGGCCGCCAAGGTTGACGTCAGGGTGGCCCTGGTCGGCTTTGACATTCCTAACGAGTTCGTGGTCGGCTACGGCCTCGACTACGCCGAGAACTACCGCACTCTGCCTGGCGTCGCGATTCTCTCGCCAGCCGTCTACAGCTAGTTCTCGGTTGCGCGGGTGGCTGACGCCCGTTTTCTATCCACCCGATGCAGGCGTTCGCCCGTCACCCGTGAGCGAACAGATTCCAAACTGTCCGTGTCTGAAGGTAGCCTTGAGGCGTGAACTTCAAGAAGATTCTTCAGGGCCCTTTTATCTGGATTGCCGCCGCACTCATCGTGCTTTTCGTCGGCTCGTCGATGCTGGGCGCCAGCCAGTTTAAGAAGGTAGACACCAGCGTTGGCCTCTCGCTGATCCAGACCGGCAAAGCCGAGTCGGTTCGCGTTCTGGGCCAAGACCAGCGCGTCGACATCGTGCTCCTTGCCGAAGACCCAACGTATGGCAAGCAGGTTCAGTTCTTCTACGTCGCCGACCGCGGCAAGTCGGTAACCGACGCAATCGCGGGCGCTTACATCAAGAAGGGCTTCAACGACGACGTTCAGAGCACTCCTTGGTACCTAGCGATTCTCGGCACCCTGCTTCCGTTCCTTTTCATCGGCGCAATCTTCTGGTTCATGATGTCGGGTGCTCAGGGTGGCGGCCGCGGAGTTATGAACTTTGGCAAGTCACGCGCCAAGCTGGTTAGCAAAGAGAACTCGACCGTCACGTTCGCCGACGTAGCCGGCTCGGACGAGGCACTCGAGGAGCTCCAGGAGATCAAGGAGTTCCTCAAGGAGCCAGCCAAGTTCCAGGCTGTGGGCGCCAAGATTCCTCGCGGTGTGTTGCTGTACGGCCCTCCGGGAACCGGTAAGACCCTGGTCGCCAAGGCCGTCGCTGGCGAGGCCGGCGTGCCGTTCTTCTCGATCTCGGGTTCCGACTTCGTCGAGATGTTTGTCGGTGTAGGTGCGTCTCGCGTTCGCGACCTGTTCGAGCAGGCCAAGGCTGCGGCCCCGGCCATCATCTTCGTCGACGAGATCGACGCCGTCGGTCGTCACCGTGGTGCCGGCATCGGCGGCGGCAACGACGAGCGCGAGCAGACCCTCAACCAGTTGCTGGTCGAGATGGACGGCTTCGACTCGAAGACCAACGTCATCCTGATCGCCGCCACCAACCGCCCAGACATCCTCGACCCGGCGCTGCTGCGCCCCGGTCGATTCGACCGCCAGATCGGTGTCGGTGCTCCAGATCTCAAGGGTCGCGAGCAGATTCTCAAGGTTCACGCCAAGGGCAAGCCAATCTCTGACGACGTTGACCTTGCGATGGTTGCTCGTCGCACCCCTGGTTTCACCGGTGCCGACCTAGCCAACGTGCTCAACGAAGCCGCACTTTTGACCGCACGCCTGAACCAGAAGTTGATCACCTCAGAGACCCTCGACGAGGCAATCGACCGAGTCATCGGCGGACCCCAGAAAAAGTCGCGCCTGATGCAGGACCAGGAACGCCTGAACACCGCCTATCACGAGGCGGGTCACGCTCTCGTTGCCGCTTCGCTCAACCACAGCGACCCGGTGACCAAGGTCACCATCCTCCCTCGCGGTCGAGCACTCGGCTACACCATGGTTCTGCCGCTCGAAGACCGCTACTCGGTCTCGCGCAACCAGCTGCTCGACCAGATCGCATACGCGATGGGTGGCCGCGTCGCCGAGGAACTCGTCTTTGGCGACCCAACCACCGGTGCCTCGAACGACTTCGAGAAGGCCACCAACATCGCTCGTGAGATGGTCACCAAGTACGGCTTCAGCAACAGCGTCGGCGCCGTCTCGTTTGGCGGCGGTGGCGAGGTCTTCATCGGCCGCGACATGGCCCAGGCCAAGGAGTACTCCGAGGCAACCGCGCAGCTCATCGACATCGAGGTTCGTGCGATCATCGAGGCCGCTCACGAAGAGGCCTACCGCGCGCTCTCGACCAACCGCAAGGTGCTCGACGACCTCGCTCGCGAGCTGATGGAGCGCGAGACCCTTCAGGCCGAAGACATCGCCAAGGTGTTCAAGCCGGTCAAGAAGCTCGCCGTTCGCACCGAGTGGCTGAGCGACCGCAAGCGCCCACGCTCGAAGCAGGGCCCGATCGCAATCCCTAAGAAGGGTTCGACCGCGGCCGCAATCGAGGCAGAGGCTAAGGCCTCGGCCGCGAAGCCTGCTGCCAAGAAGGTGACTGCCAAGAAGCCGGCGGCAAAGCCTGCGACCAAGGCACCGGCTACCAAGGCACCGGCTACCAAGGTGGCTGCGCCAAAGAAGCCTGTCGCTAAGAAGCCTGCTGCCAAGAAGACCGACAAGTAAGTGTTCGATTCGAAGCGCGTCCACGACGCCGTGGTCGAGATCATTTCGGCCATCGGCGAGGATCCGACGCGCGATGAACTGAAGGCAACGCCGCTAAAGGTGGCCGAGGCCTTCGCCGAGTTCTTCAAGGGCGTCGGAGTCGACGCCAAAACCGCCCTGGCCGACACGTTTGCCGCCGAGCACAACGAGGTCGTGATCCTCAAGGACATCGAGTTCGTATCGATGTGCGAGCACCACCTGTTGCCGTTCACCGGCATCGCGCACATTGCGTACCTGCCAGACGACCGCGTAGTTGGGCTTGGTCGGCTGCCTCGCCTGGTCGAGATCATCGCCGCGCGTCCTCAGCTTCAAGAGAACCTGACCGCGCAGATCGCCGACGCACTCGAAGAGGGTCTCGGCACCAAGGGCGTGGTTGTGGTCATCGAGGCTCGCCACCACTGCGTAGTCTCACGCGGTGCCCGTCAACCGGAGGCCAACACCGTCACCATGTCTGCCCGTGGCTGCTATTCCGAGCCGGTCGCTCGCGCCGAAGTCATGGGCCTAATCAGCAAATGATCGACCCGAGGCAGTCCGCTGAAGCTGAGACCGCGCCTCTCGTTATGGGCGTTCTCAACATCACGGCAGACAGCTTTAGTGACGGCGGAAAGTATCTCGATCCCCACCTAGCCCTCGCACACGCACGAAGCCTGATCGCCGAAGGCGCGCGCATCATCGATATCGGTGGCGAATCCACTCGCCCGGGCGCGGAGCGCGTCTCGCTCGAGCAGGAGCAGGCACGAGTCCTGCCGGTGATCCAAGCGCTGGTCGAATTAGCCAGGCCAGCCGGAGTTCGCATCAGCATCGACACCATGAACGCCGAGACGGCACGCCTCGCCGTCGCCGCCGGTGCCGACATCGTCAACGACGTATCGGGCGGCCTAGCCGACCCAGCCATGCTCGCGACCGTCGCGCATACCTCGGCCACCTACGCAATCGGCCACTGGCGCGGATTCAGCAAAGTCATGGATGCGCTTGCCGCATACGACTCGGTCTCTCACGATGTGGCCCGCGAGCTCGAGCAGCGCGTCGAAGCGGCCGTGCAGGCTGGCATCTCGCGCGAACGAATCGTCGTCGACCCGGGTCTCGGCTTTGCTAAGGACGCAGATCAGAACTGGGAACTGCTCGGCGATTTGGAGCCACTCTTTGCCCTCGGATTGCCGGTGCTTATCGGCGCTAGCCGCAAGCGTTTCATAGCCGCGCGCATCAACCCGGCCGACCCAGCCTCGGTCACGAACGAACAGCGCGACGAGGCGACCGCGAAAATCACTGCTGAGCTTGCCAATTCGGGTGTCTGGGGATTCCGAGTGCACGACGTAAAGCGCAATGTCGAGGCAATCGCGAGCGCTTTGCGCCGGCCGGTTTCGGAATAGGCTGGTTGCGTGCAAAACAACACCCACAACTACAAGATCAAACTTGAGGGCTTGAGGGTATTCGCGCACCACGGCGTCTTCGACTTCGAGCGCCAGAATGGCCAAGATTTTTACATCGATGCCACCGTCTGGATCGACGGCTACAAGGCCGCGGTCAACGACGATCTAAACGCGACAGTGCACTACGGCAACCTCGCCAAGGCCATCGTCGACAACGTGAAGAACGACCCCGTCGACCTGCTCGAGACGCTCGCCCAGCGACTGCTCGACATGGTCATGAACTTCGGTGGTGGCGACGCTACCGGCAAGGTGCGCAAGGCCAAGATCACCGTCCACAAGCCGAATGCGCCGATCACCTATGAGTTCAAGGACGTCTCGGTCACCGTGAAGGGCAAGCGCGACTAATGGCCAAGGCCGTCAAGGCGGTGCTCGCGCTCGGGGCGAACCTCGGCGATCGATACCAAAACATCAAGGGCGCAATCAAGGCGCTCGATGCTGTGCCGGGAATCAAAGTCACCGCGAAGTCCCCGCTCGTCGAGTCGGTCGCGCTAACCGAAGAGGGTTTCGACGACAGCAAGCCGGCATACCTGAACGGCGTAATCGAGGTTTCGACCACCTTGAAGCCAAAGCAGCTTCTTGAGAGCGTTCGCGACGTCGAGACGGAATTCGGCCGCATCCGCGTCGAGCGCTGGGGTTCGCGCACGCTCGACATCGACATCATCGTCATGGGTGACGAACTGCGCAGCAGCAAGACGCTGACCATCCCGCATCCGCGTGCCTTCGAGCGCTCGTTTGTTCTGGTTCCTTGGGCCTTGATGGATGAGTCCGCGGTGCTTCCCGGTTACGGTTCTGTGGCGGCCCTGGCGGCTCCGCTGCGCTCCGAGGTTCAGCTGTGGCAAAAGCCCAAGGTCGCGAAGGACTAGGCCCATGAAGCCAACGAAGATCTCGGTGCTCGCCATCAACGCAATTGCGACGGTGGTCATCGCGTACATAATCGTCACGCTCATGGTCGGCGCAGGATTCGCAGTGCCCGTCTCGGGCATCAACCTCGTGCTGACGATGCCGGCAATCGGGTTGGTCAACATGCTGCTAGTGCTGCCGATCTTGCGCTACAAGAAGGCCCTTGCCGACTACCTGATGGGCGTGGGGCGCAGTCGACCAAAGCGCCCCGAGCCGTTTTATGCCGTGCGCGTTCTGACCATTGCTAAGGCATCTGCGCTCGCTGGGGCCTGGTTCACCGGCTGGCACGCGGGCGTCGTGCTCGTGCAGTTGACCAACCAGGAGTTCACCGAGGCTGTTTGGCGCGAGGCGTTCGGCGGCATCGGTTCGGTTCTGCTGGTGGTTGCCGCCCTGATCGCCGAACGCAGCTGTCGCCTGCCAGACGATGGCGATGACAAGAAGCAGGCGGGTTCTGTTGCCGAACCAAAGCCGGCGGGACCGATCTCGGCATGACGACACCAAAACTTGTGATCACCGTTATCGGTGACACCGAGGTAGGACGCGGTATCGCTGCGGCTCTGTCTGCCGCTGGCCACAGCGTGCTCTTGGTCGGCGACCGGGTCGAACGCATCGGCGAATCGGACCTGGTTTTGTTGGCCGTCTCTGGTTCGGCTCTAACCGAATTGATCAGCAACTTCACCGAACGCGACCTGTGGCGGCCGGGGCAGTTGGTGGCGCACACGGCTGGGGAGTTCGGCTATTCGGTGCTCGCGCCGGCCGTTGCGTGTGGAGTGATTCCGCTGGCCATTCACCCATCTATGCGTTTCACCGACAGCGGTGCCGACGAGGTTGCTATCCGCGAAAGCTATTTCGCGGTATCGGCCCCCGAGGCGGCGCTGCCGATTGCCCAGGCTCTCGTCATCGAGATGGGTGCCGAGCCGCTGACCATCGCCGAGGCCGACCGCAAGACCTATTTCGAGGCATGGTCGGTCGCCAACGACTTTTCGGGACTCGTTGTGAACCAGGCAATCGGACTGCTTCAAGACATCGGAATCACCGATCCGCGCGGCGTAATCGGACCGGTCGTTCGGGCATCGGTCGAGCAAGCGCTCGCCGATGGGCACCGCGACTTCGACGAGCTGAACGACCTCGGCGGCACGGGAGGCCAATCGTGACGCGCATCGTGCATACGAACGCCGAGCTTGCGGCGGCAGTGGCCAGCGCGCGCTCTCAGGGAAAGCGCATCGGTTTCGTGCCGACTATGGGTGCACTGCACGAGGGGCACCTCTCGCTCGTTCGCATCGCTCAGCAGCATGCCGAGTTCGTGGTCGTGAGCATCTTCGTGAATCCACTGCAGTTTGGGGCCGGAGAAGACTTCGACAAGTATCCGCGCACCCTCGAGGCAGATGCGGCCGCGCTCGACGCCGTCGAGGCAGACCTGGTGTACGCACCGAGCGCCACCGAGGTCTATGGCGACTCAGGTTATTCGGTGACCAAGGCTGCCGGCCCAGCCGGTGAAGGCTTCGAGGGCTCGATTCGCCCTGGTCACTTTGACGGAATGTTGACCGTGGTGGCTCGACTCTTCGAACTGGTGCAACCCGACGTAGCGGTGTTTGGCGCGAAGGACGCGCAGCAGCTGTTCCTGGTGCGCGAGATGGCCGCCCGCGATTTTGCGGCGCTAGAAATTATCGCGGCACCAATCGTGCGCGAGCCATCGGGCTTGGCCCTCTCGAGTCGCAACCGGTACCTGAGCGAGCAAGAGCGGGTCACAGCTCTCTCGCTTTCGAGGAGCCTGGCGGCTGCGGCAGCCGAGAGCGAGCGCGCGGGCAGCAGCGCATCCGATGTTTTGCAGGCGGCAGAACAGGTGATGGCCGCCGAGCCGTTGGCTAAACTTGATTACCTAGCGCTCGTTGACCTGAGCACCTTCGCGCCCGTTGGCGAAGATTTCGAGGGTCGCGCGCTGATGCTGATCGCGGCACGCGTCGGCACAACTCGACTGCTAGACAATCGCGAGATTGTCATCGGTCAATAAGACTTCGAACCACATCGAATCACCGGCAGGAGCCCAAGTGAGCACTCCAGAAGAGCTGCAGCAAGACGACCTCGAGCAGGATCTGCCCGAGCAGATCGCCGTGCGAATGGGCAAGCGTGACAAGCTCAACGAGCTGAATGACGCCTACCCGGTCAGCCTGCCGATCACTCACTCGATCGACGCGATTCGTGCTGCCTACCCAGATCTCGAGGCCGACGTTGCTACCGGCCTGAAGGTCGGCATCGCCGGTCGTGTGATGTTCGCCCGTAACACCGGAAAGCTCTGCTTTGCAGCGCTGCAGGCCGGCTCGGGGCAGCGCATCCAGGCCATGCTCTCGCTCGACAAGGTCGGCGAGGAGCAGCTCGAGCTCTACAAAGAACTTGTCGACCTCGGTGACCACCTGTTCGTCTCGGGCGAGGTCATCACCTC
>JACCDO010809823.1_pt1 | contig 17852 bp, 14 predicted proteins | sample 7446101 | NCBI WGS metagenome assembly JACCDO01 (sample SAMN15323440, study PRJNA562643) | freshwater metagenome | isolation source: river surface water | place: USA:Blue River Watershed | collected 2017-08-16 | reverse complement strand
TCTCATTTCCCACACTTTCACGGACTCTAATTCTCGATCTGTAAAAAATGGAATTGCTCTTTGAATCCAGTATTGAGATTGCTCCCAATCTCCCAAGCTTGCTGTCATAATCGACAAGTCATAAAAATGTTGTGGAGTCATTTTTTCCACACTCATAGTTAGCAGTGGCGACAATAATTCTTTGACGGTATTTGCGCCACCCGCCAAATGTTCATCGGTGTCTAAATTCAAATCTTTGACGAGCGAGTCTAAAAGTTCTTGCTTGTTGATTTCGTCGCGACTCAATTGAATTCCTAACTATTGCGTCCCAACAAAACTTGCTCAATCCATTTTGTGTAGAAATCAGCTTTTGGGAAAGCCTCGTTGTCCAAAATTCTAAGGTGCAGTGGAATATTTGTTTTAATTCCTTCCACAACCATTTCACCAAGAGCTCGCTGCATTCGCTTTGTCGCTTCTTCTCGCGAATCTCCCCAAGTGATAATTTTTGCCACCATCGAATCATAAAATGGCGGAACCTTGTAACCCTGATACATAGACGAATCCACTCGAACTCGACGTCCGCCAGGAGGAATGTATGTTGTAATAACTCCGGGGCAAGGAACAAATGTTGTGGGATCTTCGGCATTCACTCGACACTCAATAGCGTGACCTACCATTTTTACATCGCTTTGCTTAAGAGTGAGTTTTTCTCCACGAGCAACTTTGATTTGCTCGCGAATTAAATCAAGCCCAGTGACCTCTTCGGTAACGGGATGTTCAACCTGAACTCGAGTGTTCATTTCCATAAAGTAGAAGTTTAAGTTTTCGTCGGCAATAAACTCAACAGTGCCGAGACCTTCGTAGTTTGCGACTTTTGCAACATTACAAGCAGCCCGCCCCATTTTTTCTCTTAACTCAGGAGTCATAACCGGGCTTGGAGCTTCTTCAATAATTTTTTGATGCCTACGCTGCAAAGAACATTCTCTCTCGCCAAGATGAATCACATTTCCGTGCGCATCTGCCAGAATCTGAATTTCTATATGCCTAGGTTTTTCGATATATTTTTCAATGAAAACATCTGGCGATCCGAATGCTGTCTGAGACTCGCTACGAGCAGAAAAAAATGTTTGCTCTAGTTCGTGTTCGCCGCGCACAACTCTCATGCCTCGGCCACCGCCCCCATTAGAGGCTTTAATTAAAACAGGATAACCAATTTTTTTTGCAGCTTCTCTGGCTTCTTGAAGATCATTTAAAACACCAGTACCAGGCAACAAAGGAACATCTGCTTTAGCCACAGTTTCTCGAGCTGCAACTTTTGAACCTAGTTTGCGCATACTCTCGGCACTGGGACCAACAAATTTCACACCACATTTGGTGACTATTTCTGCAAATTCCGCTCTTTCACTTAAAAAGCCATAGCCCGGATGTACAGCATCGGCCTTCGACAATTCGATAGCCGAAAGCAAAGAGACCATATTCAAATAAGATTGCTTGGGACTATCTGCACCGATGCAAACGCTTTCGTCTGCAAAACGAACATGCAAGCTATTAGCGTCACACTGACTATGAACGGCTACAGTTCTAATTCCCATTTCACGAGCTGTGCGGATAATTCTAAGGGCAATTTCGCCCCTGTTTGCGATAAGTAGTTTTTTCATGATGTCGTCCCCCTTGGCGTATTAAAGTGGCTCAATCTCAAAAAGCGCTTCACCAAATTCAACTGGAGTTCCGTCGTTTATAAGAGCTCTAACAACTCGGCCCTTAACTTCGGATTCGATTTCGTTCATCAATTTCATGGCTTCAACAATGCAAAGAGTGTCACCTGAATGAACAGTTTTACCCTCTTCTACAAAGGCGTCCTGATTTGGACCAGGAGATCGGTAAAAAGTGCCCACGAATGGCGATGTCACGATGTGATTTTTTTTATTTGAACTCACAACCGAATTTGGGGCCGGAGCCGCAACTGCGGTTTGCACTGGAGCTGTAGTCATCACGGGAGCTTGAATCTGAACATTCTGCGCCTGATGGCCTTTTTTGAGTCTCAAAGATTTTTCGCCCCACTGAATATCGATTTCAGTAAGACCGTTTGTGTGCATAAAGTCCGAGTACTGTTGAATCAACTCAAGATTAAAAAGCGCAGTTTGATCTTGGGTTGATTTTACCTTAGCTTTTTTAGAACCCATTTTCTTTTTTGCCATTTTACAAACTAGCCTTTGTTTACTTTTTCAACGTAATCGCCAGTGCGTGTATCGATTTTAAGAATGTCACCTTCTTTAAGGTGCAACGGAACTGTTACAACGTGACCGCCCTGCAAAGTGGCTGGTTTAGAAGCACCTGTAGCTGTGTCGCCTTTAAATCCGGGTTCACAGTAGGTGATAGGTAGCTCAACAAATATTGGTAAATCTACGTTGATAGCTTTTTCGTTGAGAAACAAAACTACAACTTCCATGTTTTCTTTTAGGAATTTTACTTGGTCGCCAATCATCTTAGACTGTAACGACAACTGTTCGTAGTTTTTGCTGTCCATAAAGGTCAACATTTCGCCCTCGGCATAGAGGTACTGCATCTCTCGCGCCTCTAAATTAGGCTCTTCAAATTTTTCACCTGATTTAAAAGTTCGCTCCAGCATTTGCCCCGTAGCTAAGTTTCTAAGTTTGCAACGAGTAAAAGATTGCCCTTTTCCGGGTTTAACGTGTTGAAAATCAACAACCGTAAACGGAGAATTATCAATTTGTATTTTGAGACCTTTTCTAAAATCATTTGTTTCAACCATGAGACTCAAAGGTTTAGCTTAGTTAGGTCGCGAAAACTAGTATTTTTTAAAAACTCGACCGAAAACTGGGATGCGTGTCGAGGCGCCGTATCCAGGCTTCGAGGATTGTTTTTTTTCTGAATAATTTCTTAAGTTTCTGACTCGAGCCAGATTCATTCAAGACCTCAGAATTACGACCTGATCTACGACTTTTTACCGGAGAGTCCACCAAAAAACGCTGCGACGATGGTCCCTGAAGCGCTCGCTCCATTTCGGGATCGTTGGCCATAGCTGGGGCCATTGACTCTAAGGCTTTTAATTCTCGACGCGCTCTATCAACCTGCCCAATACCACCCAAAACTCTAACAAGAATTTTCCGAGCCAGTAAATTATCCGGATAATAAGTGACAACATGATCGGCCTCGGCCAACGCTTCGTTGAGTCGTCCCATGTCTAGCAAAACATGTGCAAGCGCAACCCTGCCGCCAGCATAATAGGGATGCCTCGAAATCCCGTCACGACAAACTAATTCGGCTTCGTCCAAACGCCCCAAGCGTCGATACAAATCTGCAAGCGGCGCAAAAACTCGAGAGTCGGGATTTTCTTGGTATATTTTGACATACCTATCAAGCTCTTGAGGATCAATTGCGGCTTGGGTTTTGGTTGTGTACATGAACTCTTTTACTCCAAACTCCCGCAAGAAATTTCGCTTAGGTTTTTAGACTTCAAAGAGTAAGTTTCAAATGTTCCATCGCTATAAGAAAGCGACATGCCAGTGCTACTACATCCACCCGTAATAGAATAACGAGCTTCATCTGACGTATTGTCGGTATATGCAATACTGATTCTTTTTGTGTTCAAATCTAATGTGTAATTTGCCAAGTAAATGGTTTCCATAGAGACCCCGTTTACAACTCGTACAACACAAACTCTGTTGCCGGCCTCGACAATAAGCACATCAAAATTTAGCTCTAATTCTGCGGCCGTTCGAGGTGTCGAATAACCGGATATTTTTTTCCACGACCCTAAGGGATTAGAAATATCAACACTACCAGTACCATCCGCCGTAGTACAAACTGTCGAGGGCGTGCAGTTTTTAAATACAATCACCGACAAAACTGCAATAACCCCAAATAGAATTGCTCTCGCCCTCATACCTATTCTGATAGTAACAGCTCAGACCTAGGACGCAAAAGTCATTTTTCCAGCACCTTTTGCAAGTCCGCCAAAGATTTATCTATTTTTTTAAACATGTCCTGAAGTTCAGTTTTTTTGACGTTCAATGGGGGTCCCAACATAAACAAATCACCATGAGTCCCATCGGCCTGCGAGGTATTGGGCCAAACCACCAATCCATTTTCAAAAGCCAACTCAACAAACTTCTCGGCCACCTTTTGAGACCTAGGAAATGGGTCTTTTGTTTGGATATTTTTAACAAACTCCACACCCGCAAACAAACCCACACCCGAAACATGGCCCACAAAGTCGTATTTTTGGGTGACTTTTTTCAGCTCACTTAAAAAATAGCGACCGAGGGTGCGAACGTTTTGCAAAACTTTATGTTTTTCAAAACAGTTCAAAACCGCCAAACCTGCCGCCGCAGCCGAAGGAACCTGCATATAAGTTTGCGCGTGCATGAAACCTCCAGACCCTAGTTTCATTTCTTGAACATGAGATTCTTTAACAATCATAGCCGAAACCGGCATCAACCCAGAATTTATACCTTTACCCAAAACAACAACATCTGGATCCAAGTGAAACTGTTCGAATGCAAAAAAAGTTCCCGTACGACCCGCGCCACACATAACTTCGTCTGCGATTATAAGTATTCCGTATTTTTTACAGACAGACTGTAAAGCTTCGAAATAACCCGGAGGCGGACTTGTAGCACCCGTCGAAGATCCACCTACAGTTTCAGCGATAAATCCCGCGATTTTGCTGGGTCCAATTTTTTGAATTGTTTTTTCGAATTCATCAACATAGTTTTGTGTCGACTTTTGAAAGTCCGAAGTTCCCAGAGGTCGATACTCATAAGGAGCCGACAACATAACAACTTCCGACAAGAGTGGACCAAAAAACTTTCTGTAATAAGGACGCGCCGAGGCCGACAAAGCATACAAAGTATTTCCATGATAACCAGGTGATCTAGCTAAAAATACTTGTCTCTCAGGTTGGTTTCGCTCGACCCAAAGTTGCCTCACAAATTTGATTGCAGCCTCGACCGCTTCTGAACCGCTTCCCAAAAGCGCAACTTTTCGGGGCTCTAATTTTTTGGGCAAATACCCGCATAACTTTTCACAGAACAACTCCAGCACTTCTGTGGAAAACTGCATTCCATTAACGTAGGTGATTTTTCGCAAACTTTTAAAATACTCATTCAAAACAAATTTATTGGAATGCCCCAAACTCATCACCAATGCGCCACCCGAAGCATCGAAATACTTTTTTCCGGATTTGTCCCAGATATAAGGACCGCTCGCCTTAGAGGCTAAGGGATATTTTTTAAATAAGTTTCTGTATAAAACATTTCCTTCGGGAAAAATGCTGAATTGTTTTTTAGAATTCTGTTTAGGATTCTTTTTTGGATTTTTTTTTATTTTATTTTTTGCTTTAGATGTTGATGTCACATTGAGCCGCCTTTAGAGTACGATCTTCAACTATGAAAAGCATTTTTTCAAATCCGATATATCTCAGTGCACCAACTCGATCGCCTATCGGCAAGCTGGGAGGCTCACTCAAACATCTTAGCGCACCTCAATTGGCTGGAATCACACTCAAGCATACCCTAGCCCAATTAAAGGAAGTGGCCCAACCCGATTTTGTGATCATGGGACACGCAAGACAAGCTGGCGCTGGCCCCAACCCCGCACGCCAAGCCTGCATTTTATCTGGACTACCAAACAATGTTCCTGCGCTAACTATCAACCAGGCCTGCGCCTCGGGATTGACCTCGATCATTCATGCTTGCGAAAAAATTGCGCTCAAAAAAGCCCATAATGTTCTAGCTGGCGGAGTCGAAAGCATGTCCAACACTCCCTATTTGTTAATGCAAGCAAGGTGGGGAACAAAAATGGGCCACGGCCAAGTTTTAGATGGCATGCACCAAGATGGCTTTTTCTGCCCCATGTCCCAAATGGTTATGGGTGCTACTGTAGAAAATTTTTTGGTTAAGGAATTTCAAGTTTCCCGAAAAGAGCAAGACGAATGGGCTTTAGAATCTCAAAAAAGAGCTTCTGTTGCCTGGGCTCAAGGACTTTTTTCTGCCGAAACTTTTGCCATCGAAGCTGTAGGGAAAAACCCGGGACTTTCTTCGGACGAACACTGCCGACCCGACACTACCGACGCATCACTTGCCAAATTGCCTCCCGTATTTGATCCCAAAAACGGAACCATTACGGCCGGAAACTCGAGCGGAATCACAGACGGCGCGGCTTTTATGCTAGTGAGCGACACCAAAAACACCCAGACTTTGGCCGAAATTATAGATTTTGAAACTGTCGCTCTCGAGCCCCAACGCATGGGATTAGGCCCCGTGGAGTCGGTCCAAAATTTATTGAAAAGACAGAATCTACAGATTTCCGACATCGACGCTTTTGAACTTAACGAAGCTTTTGCTGCCCAACTGATTGCCTGCCAGCGCACACTTAAAATTTCTCCCGAAAAACTCAATATTCGCGGAGGAGCTATTGCACTTGGGCATCCCATTGGAGCCACCGGGGCCCGAATCACAACAACCCTAGCCCATATCCTTAAAAACAAGTCCGGTTCACTGGGGGTTGCCACGTTATGCGTTAGCGGCGGACACGGCGTGTCTATTTTGATTCGAGCAGCTTAGGATAATGTATTGATTTTATTATTTTATTCTAGTGATAAATTGCACTGCAAAATCTGTAAAGAATCTTTAAGTCCACATAAGTACAACTTATTTGTTTTATCAAAAGAACTTATGTTATGACCACTTTCCGTGGAGAGAAGGAATAGCTGGTCGGGCATTTATACTTTGCTGATTTGGAGCCTATTTTTATGGCTTTCGTTTAGCCCCAAATCCCACGCCGAAATCCCTCAAGACAGTCATTGCGCAAAGCTTTTATTTAGATTTTTAGAGCACGCTCAATCAAGAGTTTCGAGTCAGTCCTCTAAAGCACTAGAAGAATTCGTGGAAACCCTGCATCCCGAAACTCCTCGAGATAAAACTTTAAGAATTGGAACCATTAACACTTACAATCTTTACCTGACTCGAGGACGTTGGGTCAGAGAGTGGGACGCCTCAAAATCAGCCGAAGTTTGGGTGAGAAAATCCGACCCCAAAACCAAAGATCCCAAACACACTGCCGAGATGGCAAAAATCATAAAAGATCTCGACCTAGATATCGTTATACTCAACGAGGTCGAAGGCATTTCTTCGGTCATTCGGTTTATTCAAGAATATCTTGATTTGAAATATGTTCCCCTAATTGTGAACAGCAACGACAAACGCGAAATCTCAACTGCGTTTTTAGTAAAAGCGGGCTTGCCGTACAAAGTGGATTTTGATTCTCACGCATACCGAACCCGAGTCGATTACAACGAAGAAGGCCGGGTAGAACTCCCGGTGTTCGCAAGAGATTTGCCAGTTTTGTTTTTAAGGAATCAAGACGCCCACTCGGATTCTAAGCCCTTACTCACTTTGTTTGGAGCTCATTTTAAATCACGAAGAGACGGCCCAAATGATCCCGGCTCAAAACAGTTCAGAAATCGAGAATTGCAAGAAACAAAAGCCATCATCAACGACCTCAGAGATCACTGGGGAGAGGATCTTCCTATTATTCTTGGCGGAGATATGAACTCTAGTATGTGGACCGACGAAGGATTGATAGATTTATCATCGTCGTTAAATCTTCATAATTCTGTTCGAGTTCTAGACCCTAACGCTACCGAGTCCGACACAATCACCCATGTGTACTTTCCAGACAAAAACTCAAACCACAAAGTCATAAATCAAATGGATGGTTTTTTTGTGAGTGAGTCTTTAGCTAAACAGCTCACCAAATCGAGCGTCGTGCACTATGTTGACGAACTCGGAAATCCCAAGCCCATTCCGGATTCTTTGGATTCTCGAAAAACCCAGCCTTCAGACCATTTGCCTTTCTATATCGAAATCCGAACCGATAATTTTTAACGCACTTTTTCTCAATTTGATTTTCTAATTATTCGAAAATACACAGCCTTGGTGTAGATTATTATTTATGCAACAAATGGAACGACCCTGGCTTTTAAAATATCCACAATCTGTAAAAAAAGAAATTAATCCTCTCGCATACAAATCGTGTGTCGAAGCCTTTCAGGAAAGCTGTAAAAAGTTTTCAGATCTCACGGCCTTTATCAACATGGGGCAAGGTCTAAGCTATTCTGAAGTCGATAAATTAAGTCGCGATTTTGCAGCCTTTTTGCAGAACACTTGCGGCCTTCGCAAGGGCGATCGAATCGCAATTCAAATGCCAAACCTTTTGCAATATCCCATTGCATTGTTCGGAGCGCTTCGAGCAGGACTTGTCGTGGTCAACACCAACCCACTTTACACTCCTAGAGAAATGGAACATCAGTTCGTAGACTCCGGGGCTCAAGCCGTAGTGATTCTTGCCAATTTCGCATCTCATCTTGAAACGGTGTTGCCTAAAACTCGAATTAAAAAAGTCATCGTGACCGAAATCGGCGATCTCTTAAAGTTTCCAAAATCTTTTATTGTGAATTTTGTAGTCAAGAATGTGAAAAAAATGGTTCCGGCCTACAATATTCCTGGTCACTACAAGTTTACAGACGCGTTAGCTCGTGGCGCTTCTCAAGCACTGGACACTCCCGACCTAAATCCAGACGACTTAGCTTTTTTACAATATACAGGTGGAACAACAGGCGTGGCCAAAGGCGCTATGCTTTTGCACAAAAACATTATTTCCAACATGGAACAAATTGCTGCTTGGATGAGCGCAAGCTTAATTCCTGGCAAGGAATTTGTGGTGACCCCACTTCCGATGTATCACATTTTTTCTTTGACCGTGAATTGTATGGCCTTCATGAAATACGGTTGCACAAATTTGCTCATAACAAATCCTCGAGATATCCCAGCTTTTGTTAAAGAGATTAAAAAATACCCTGTTTCTATTATGACCGGCGTGAACACTTTGTTTAATGCACTTTTGCAAAATGAAGAATTCAAGAAAATGGATTTTTCTACCTGGAAAATTTGCGTGGCCGGTGCCATGGCCCTTCAAAAAGCTGTTTGTGAACGATTCAAAAAAACAACAGGCGTAACAATTGTTGAAGGTTTTGGACTCACCGAAACCTCGCCCGTTTTGTGTTGCAACCCCATAGACGGCACAGACCGCATTGGAACCATAGGACTTCCACTCCCCTCAACCGACATCAAGATTATGCTCGACGACGAAACCCCCGCCAAAATCGATGAAGCGGGCGAGCTTTGGGCCCGTGGACCACAAGTTATGCCTGGTTACTGGCAACGACCCGACGAAACAGCCAAAGTCAAAGTTGGAGAGTGGTTTAAAACGGGAGACATTGCGTCTCAGTCGCCCGATGGATTTTTCAAAATTGTCGATCGCAAAAAAGACATGATCCTAGTCTCTGGATTTAACGTTTATCCCAATGAAGTCGAAGACGTAGTGGCTCATTGCCCCGGCGTTTTAGAGGTGGCTGCCGTTGGAATTCCCGACGAAAAATCGGGCGAAGCCGTTAAGATTTTCGTGGTTAAAAAAGACCCCCAGCTCACAGAAGGGCAAATCATTCAGTTTTGTAAAGCCAATCTAGCAGCCTACAAATGTCCAAAGGCCATAGAGTTTAGAACTGAATTACCCAAAACTAATGTTGGAAAAATCCTCCGTCGTGCTTTAAGACAATAACCACTATGGGACGTGGTTGGGTACATAACGTACGCATGGCCTCCGGGGCCAAAAAAGGAAAACTATTCACTAAGATTTCTAAGGAAATCACAGTAGCCGTTAAAATTGGCGGACCAAACGCGGAGTCAAATCCGAGATTGAGATCTGCCCTTAAAGACGCGCAAAAAAACTCTATGCCTCGCGACACTATTGATCGCGCTATCAAAAGAGGCACTGGCGAAGGCAACGAAGCCAATTTTGAAGAAGTCACCTACGAAGGATACGCTCCTCATGGAGTATCGGTTTTAGTAGAAGCTCTTACCGACAACCGAAACAGAACAGTTCAAGACTTGAGAGCCCAATTCGTTAGAGGCGGCGGAAATCTTGGCGAATCAGGAAGTGTTCTTTGGATGTTCGACAGAGTTTCTGCAATTGTAGCAAAACCCCCAAAACCAGGTGTCGACGCAGAAGAAGCCGCAATTCTAGCCGGAGCCAACGAAGTTCAAGACGCAGGCGAAGGCGAATTTGTGTTTTTTGGATCGATTTCGGACCTAGACCCCATTCAAAACGAATTAACAAAATCCGGATGGGAAATCTCTAAGTCGGAACTAACATTTAAGCCCAAAACACCTATGTCTCTGGAAGCAAGTCAAGACAAAGACATCGATGACTTTTTAGAACTGGTAAACGATAACGACGATGTTAAAAAGATTCATCTCAATCTCTGAAGTTCAGTTTAGAGATTCACTTCCTAAAAGAAAAGATTTTTCAGATGAAGCTGTGCTTATCTTTGACGAAAAGCTTTTGCAGTATGGATTTTTTAAAACTTGGGTTAAGAGATTTGACCACAGGCTGGCCCTAAGAGCGGGCGAATCACTTAAGTCCATAGATAATTTTGTGAAGGTCTTAAAAGACGTAAACAAAAAGTCACGTCCATTTTCGAAATCCGGAATGCAGATAATCTCTGTAGGTGGTGGTTCTGTTGGAGATTTAACCGGATTTTTAGCAAGCATTCTAAAACGCGGCGTAAGCCACGTTCAAATTCCATCGACATGGCTTGCATCTATTGACTCGGCCCACGGCGGAAAAAACGGAATCAACATTGGTGGCGCTAAAAACCAAATAGGAACTTTTTATCCTGCCTCTCAGGTTCTTATTGTTAAAGATCTCCTATGGCCCCAACCTCCAGAGAGAGCCTTCGAAGCCTTGAGCGAACTTTTTAAATTAGGATTCATCAAAGGCGGTCGCTGGAAAAGCCTCATAAAAAATCAAGTTCCGCGAGTTTTAGCAACACCACTGATAATTCGATCAAAGAAAAATCATTCACTAAAACTACGAGACGAAGCCATCAAACAATTGCTTTGGGACAACATTCCTTTTGCCGTTAAAGCCAAAGGCTCGATTGTTCAAAAAGACCCCTACGAAAAAATTGGCCCCAGACGCGTACTCAATCTTGGCCACACTGTGGGTCACGTCTTAGAGGCTTTCTACCAATGGCCTCACGGAATTGCGGTGGCCGAGGGTTTGCGTTTTGCAATAGAGTGGAGTCGTGAATTAAATTTCTTACGAACTCAAGAAGCTGCAGAATTGTCGTTTGATGTTTTGTCTATTTTACCCAGAGGGCAATGCGGAAAAAACAAATACATTCCTCGAGCAAAGTTTTTAAGATTGCTACTTCAAGATAAAAAAGCCACTTCAAAAAATAAAATCGCTTTTGTTTTTGTAAAGGGATTTGGAAAACCCTTTATAAAAGAAGTGACTGTAAGCCAAATTATTCACGAGGCCGAAAGGCAAGGATGGATACGAACTTAAAACTGGATAACTATCCTTTTTCGAAATCCCTTTTACAACGCTCTCTTTTAGCTATTTCTTGTTGTCCAAAGTCTTTAAGAGCAGAAGCGCTTTCGGCGCTAAAGATTTTTTTCAACGACACTATCAAGGCACGACTATCCAGCGACTCGTTTGAAATGTTGAACGTTGTGGAGTCGTTTTTAAAAGGCGAATCGAGTTATGTAATCAACGAATCTGCAACAGCCCTAAGATTTTGGATAACCCGACTTATTTTTGAACCCGGCGAGTATCAAATCAAGGTAGGAAATAAACTACTAACAAGACCCTGGGAGCAAATTTTAGAAATTGCAAAACTCACTACGAGCCAAGTTTACACTTCTGACGGCATCATAAACATTAAAACTCCTAGTTCTTTAGTGATTCCCACGGCACCCATTAGCGTTCCCACTCAGACCACAAGTCATTTTGCATCGGCCATGGCCCTTTTACTTTGCGCACTCGAGAATGGCCCCAAGGCTATTTGTTTTTCGAACGAGTTCGAGTCCAAATCATTTTTGGATTTAACGCTCAATCAAATCGAAAAATGGGGCGCTAGTCTTCTGCACAAAGAGAGCGATTCTTTAAACCAGATAGAGTGCTTAAACAAAATACTCTGGAACCCACACACTCTTGGAGTGATCTTAAACTCTGGTCTTCAACTCGACGCTGGAGCTGTGTTTTTTTATTGGCTTTACAGTTCTGCAAGAGCCAAACGGGTTAACCCATCTGCGCCGTTAGATTCTAGACCTCCGCTTGATTCCACGCAGCCTGATGCCTGGGGTTTTGAATTTGTGTCGCATAATCTTAATTCCAAAGAAGTCTGTATTGATTTATCTCAGGTACCAGATCTTTTTCCGGTATTAAGTATTTACTGCGCTCACAATTTTGAGAAAACAACTTTCACTAACACCGGCAGGTTAAAAACCAAGGAGTCAAATAGAGTTGATAAAATCAAAACTTTACTCCTTGCCATTTCGTGCCGCTTTAATCACGACGCCCAAAATAATTCCCTAGTGATTTACAAAGCAACCCATCTATTGGAGTCTCGTTTTAATTTTGATTCCGAGAGCGATCACCGCATTGTGATGGCCGCCCATTTGGCTCAGGCTTATGGTCATGCGATTTCAATCAATGATCCTTTATCCATAAAGAAAAGTTTTCCACAGTTTCTTGAGCTCAAGACTCAACCCTTTTTTATTTTTGGACACCGAGGCACAGGAAAAACAACCTATTTAAATCACCTCTTAAAAACGGATTCCCAATTAAGGGGTTTCGACATTGATAAAATCATTGAATTAAAATTCAACGAAAGCCTCACAAATATTTTCAACAATCTTGGAGAAGCTGCTTTTAGAGATCTCGAGTTGCAAACAGTTATAGAGGTTATCGAGAACAGTTTTGCCACCGATCCCAAAAAACAAACTGGAGTTGCACTCGGCGGGGGCTTTGAAAAATGGGAAGCCCTGAAAAGAATTTACCCCGACGCCAAGTACATCTGGCTTCAAAGAGAGAGCGATTTAAAAGAGCGCTATTTTTTAAATCGCCCAAGACTTAGTCATTATGCAGAACGCATTAAAACGCGTGAAGAAGTTTTTAAAAAAGTGTCCACAAACAGTTTTTTGCTCGAGGAAGGTTTTGATTCTATTCCCCCAAAATGGGACAACCCGAGTTTGGCTGAATTTTATTTCACTCCCCAAGTCAGTGATATCAACTTAGACTTTTTAAATTTTGGAATTCGCAACATTGAACTTAGGTCTGATATTTTTTCGCCTCAGCAAATAGAACTTTTTCTACAAAGCCTTCCACGAGGGTTAAAGGTTCTCATTAGCCAAAGAACCCAGGACTTTTCATTGCCGCAAGAGAGTTCGATAAACTACTTAGTTGATCGAGATATTGAATTCATAAACCCAAAAAACCTTTCTCGCACAGATATTGTCTCGTTCCATGGGACCTCTTTGAATGAGGCTCTTGTGAAATTTGGCCCGTTAGAATCTCACAGTCATTTGAAATTTAAATTAGTCCTTTTCACAAAAAGCTGGAGCGATCTCGTTTCCGGTTATCGATGGATGATGCAAAAGCCTTCGAACAGAGTATTTTTGCCAGCAACTCCCCATGACCAAACACCTACGGAGCCTATTTGGAAATGGTTTCGGCTTTGGTTATTGAGCAAAAATCCAATTTTAAATTTTGTTAAAACTCATCGATTTTCTATAGCCGATCAACCCTCGGTCTTAGAAGTCTCCCGCCTGCCCTCGGCCTTTAATTGTTTTGGCGCGGTTCTAGGTTTTCCTATTAACCATAGTCGTTCACCCGAAATTCATTCGGAATTTTTCAAGAAAATGAACATTCCGTTTTTCAAAATTCCTATTGAGAGAAACGATTTTAAAATAGCTATAGAGTTTTTATCGGAAATCGGACTTAAGTTTGCGGCAGTCACAAGTCCCCTCAAAGAGCTGAGTTTTGAGTTTGCTAACAATAAGTCGCAAAAGTCTAAAGTTTTTCAAATAGCCAATACTTTATTTATTTCCGACAATCAGACTTCCTATTGTGAAATCACCGACAAAGAGGGACTTGAAAGCCTACTCGACCAGGTTCCAGAACTTGGCGAAATTCAAAACAGCACCGACTGTGTGGTTTGGGGTGGTGGGGCCATGCAAACAGTTTTAAAGTCGCTTCTGAAAAAAGCGACCTATTACAGCGCAAGCCTCGGCCAACCTCGAGATGGAGAAGCCAAGTCTGACTCCCCCAGGATTTTAATTTGGGCTTGCGGAGAATCGCACTCTGCGCCACTGCCAGAAACCTTTAAGCCGAGAGTTATCATAGACTTATCATATTCCTACACTTCTCCTGCCATTAAGTACGCGCAAGATATTTTACCCAAAGCCAGGTATATCAATGGCGCTAAAATGTTCGCTCGACAAGCCGCTCTACAAAGGCGATTTTGGGAGAGTCATTTATGAGCGCAAATTCTTTTGGAACTTTTTTTAAAGTCACCACTTTTGGAGAAAGTCACGGCACTGCCATTGGCGGAGTTATCGAGGGAATGCCTGCAGGAATAAATTTTGATTCAGAGTGGTTGAAAGCCCAAATGAATCGCCGAAAACCCGGACAAAGTCATTTAGTCAGCGCCCGAAAAGAAAACGACGAGGTCGAAATATTGTCGGGAATTTTTGATAATCAAACCACCGGAGCACCGATAGGATTCTTAATTCGAAACGTGGATGCCCGGAGTCAAGACTACAATCCAAACGTGCAACGAGTTGGACACGCCGACGACATGTGGAAAAACAAATTCGGAATTTATGACTACCGTGGCGGCGGACGTGCAAGCGCAAGAGAAACAGCAACTCGCACAGTAGCCGGTGCCTTTGCCCGAATGCTGGTGACTCATTTAAAATCTGACTGCGATGTTGTGGGATGGTCGGCTCAAATGGGGCCCTTTAAAATTATTGATTCTCCGGAAACTCAATTCAGTCGCGAGGAGATCGAAAAGTCTGTTTGTCGTTTTCCGAGTGATGCCAACATTCAAGCCAAACTTCAAGGTTCCCTCGAAGAAGCGAAAATGAATGGCGACAGTTGGGGTGGCATAGTGGCAGTTCGAATTTCAAATCCACCGCGAGGTCTAGGCCAACCGGTGTTCAAAAAACTCAAGTCAGAATTTGCTTCTGCGCTACTGTCGATTGGTGCTGCGCAATCTTTTGAACTTGGCGAAGGTTTTGAATCGCTTCAATTGAGTGGAAACGATTTTCACCATTCTTCATCCGAAACAAATTCGCGTTACGCTGGAATACGCGGAGGAATTTCTACAGGCGAACCTATATTTATGAAAATAGGCTTTAAGCCAACCTCAACCCGAGGAGAAATGGCACAAAAAGGTCGTCACGACCCATGCATTATTCCGCGAGCTGTTCCAGTTTGCGAGGCCATGTGTTGGCTCGTTTTAGCGGACCATATTTTGTGGGCAAGACTAGACAAAGCTTAGTTATAAACCACTGAAATCATAAACAGATTCCTGACCAACGGCGCGCAGCACAATGTGAAAATATTTTCACTTGCACCGAAAAAATGCCTACGTTATACCCAACCTCCGCTGCGTTGAAGTGGAACGTTTGTTGAGACTGAGTAGATTTGGTCGTGATTCGCACCGGGTGGATATCCCTATCCCCCTCCCCCCCTTCATTCACCCGGGGCGGATCACACCGAGTGTAAAAATCGCCCCCCAAAAAATCCCAAAAACAACTCACCTAAATTGAAAATAATGGAAAAGCCTTAAATTTATTTAAAGGCCGTAAGACACGCCTACATTAATTCCAGGATATTTTTTTGATCTGTTGTAGGACACTGTATCCAGTGGAGCCGACCGAATAAATCCCCAGGGAAGTCCCACGTTGAACGAAAAAGCGCTTTGTCCTTGCCACTCAAAATAGGGACCAAACTTATAAAAACTCTGAACAGCCAAACTGGTTTCGTTGCTTTTCACAGAATTTGCTCGAAAGACTTGAAAATCGAATCCGCACTTTGCACCTCGAAATCCACACCTTAAATAAGTCTGAACTGCCACATCAAATATAACTGTGTGATCATTTTTTAATGGAAGACCTATTTGACCTTCTAAATTAAATCCCAGCCATCCTGGTTTTTGCTCTACTAATCCATTTCCCCACAAAAAAGTTCCTGCGCCCCATTTCAAAAACAATGCTCGCGACAAAAGATCATAATCCACCAAATAACTTTGCCCCAAGGCTTTGGACTCTGCCGAATAATTTGTTTTTCGAAACACCAATTCGAGATGCCCCCGAAATCCCATATCTCGCGAAAAAGATTCTTGGCCAGCTTCAAATAGCATCACGCGACCCAAACCTATTTCATAAATCCAAGATTCAGGGCTCACCAAAACCTGCGGTCTTTCGACTAAGTGCGAATGCACAACGGCTCCCACCAAACCCCAGCCAGAAAATTCTCTGGAAGTCACCGGGAACGGAGAGTACCAAGTCGATGCTCCCCAAATTGGCCCTAACAAATCGTTGTGATAATTCTGCCCAAATAAATTGACCTGAAATTTTTGATCACTTTGTGCTTTTGCAAAAGCCGAGCCGACTCCGATGTAGCCAGGATAAGACCAAAAAAATGTTTCTTGAGAGTGGGACTTAAGCGAAAAAACAACCAAAATCACAGTTAATAGAATTCTGACTAAATTCATAGCTCATAACATTCTTAGCCGAAGTCTAGTGTGATTCAACTGATTCAATTGCCTGGACTACAATAAAGATGCAGGCGACTTATCGCTATTTTTGATTTTATTTTTGATTTTGCTATTGGTATTAGGCGATTCTGTTTTTTTATTTTTTGATTGGTCGCCCATTTTTGAAATATCTATAGCCTGCACTAGTTCTGCCGCGTGAGCACCATATCTTGCTCTGGCTCTAGCCAAAAGCGATAGCAAGCCCCCATCCCCCAGTGCAGTCAGAGTTCCAGCCCCTGATCCGTCGTCTTGCGGTCCTAATCCCTGCGGGCCAAATCCGAGTTCTTCGCCAAATCCCGTGCTGCCTCCGCCGCCATCGCCGCCACCAGAATCTGCACTAAAGCTGGCAGACTCGGGCTGCATTGGCAATCCACCACCGCCAGGCATTCCGTCTTGGCCTCCACCAAAAGTCCAAGGCACACCTTTGGTGTCACTTCCTCCACCGCCGCCGCCTCCACCTGCTCCGCCACCGCCACCTGCGGCATTATTTTTTTCAAAATTGGGTTTGGCACTTGTTAATCCCTGAGAGCCTCCAAGAGCGAGTCCATTTAGGGGATTTAAACTTGCATTTGAATCTTGTTTAGAACCAGCAGCGAGACGTCGGTTTCTTTCGGCTTCACGAAGTTGTGCGTTTAGTAAATCTTGGCTCTTGATGTTTTCAATACGGGCAAGTCTTTTTTTGGCCTGATCGATTTGAATTTGTAGTTGGTCTTCACATGATTTTCTGTCGAGCGCAGAAAACTTGTCACGATTTTTTTTGTTCGAATGGGCTCCCGATATATTCACACCCAATCCTACAGTATTTGCCAAAGCCCCAGCCGCCTGACCCAAGTTTTCTGACTGAAATCTGCCTGCGTCATCTTTGTCTTTTCGCGCTTTTTTAATAATCTCAGTAAATCTATTGGCATCAACTTGGAGTTCACGTGTTAGCTCTCGCTTACATTGTGACATCGAAGTATAGCCTTGATCTGCGGGCGTAGAACATTCCCTTTTTACATAGGCTGTATTTACAGTAACATTGCCTCTCGAATCGGGCCCATTTAGTGCTTTGCCCATTTCTTTAATTTCACGAATCGCGTTTCTTTCTGTTTCTAAAGCATCCCTCTGAACTTGGTTTAAATTACTCGACGCCCAATCGATAGCATCTCCTGCCGTTACAGCTGCACCTTTTGCGTTCGAT
>JACCDO010294616.1_pt1 | contig 17858 bp, 16 predicted proteins | sample 7446101 | NCBI WGS metagenome assembly JACCDO01 (sample SAMN15323440, study PRJNA562643) | freshwater metagenome | isolation source: river surface water | place: USA:Blue River Watershed | collected 2017-08-16 | reverse complement strand
TTATATGATAATCAAATTCTATGTAGACTTGTACTGGTATATCCATAAATTATAGGAGAAATAATTTTAATTTTAAGAAGTTCGACTCGATATACTCACCGGTACCATAAATTCTCCTACTTTAACTAAGGAGCGAAAAGAAAAAGAATTAAAACAGAAATCAGAAATCAGAATCAGAAATAAGAAAGATGTTGAATATACTTCGTATATTACTCTCATGTGCATTTTTAGTATTGTATGGGTGTCTTGAGTGGGTAGAGAACTATTATGGTGCAGCAATTGCATTTTTATTATCATTGTATTTATTGCGCAAAGGGTCATTCTTGGCTCTGGCTATATTTTCTTTTTATGTAGCAGTAATTTTTATTGATATAGATCTTAGTAATGACAACCATAATTATAGAAATATTTTATTTTTATTATTATTATTATTATTTATTTTTACCTCATCTGATGATAATACAATTGTTCGATTGAAACCATACGAAAAAGAGATTCGCCATCTGTTATTACAAAATGAGCCCAGTTTGTTACACAAAGTAGATGATTTATTGGAACAATACAAGGGTGAAGAAAATGTTTTATTGGAGATATTGCGCGAGAATTGTAATAATAAGTCAAGTAAAAATGAAAAAAAAAGTAATACATCTCCAATAATTCAAAATGTTTCCACTAGAGATGAAATTTATCGGATTCTTCGGCGTAATAATATACTACATGAATTTGATCGACTAATAAATAATTTTAAGGGTAATGAAGTATATTTGTTGCAAGAATTGAAAAAGGAATATCCTAATGTATATAATGTAAAGGGTTCATCGACATACGGGTTAGTTCAAGGTCCCACACCTTCCAATTATCAAGATATTGTTGATAACGCCAATTATGAAGCTAGAAATAATATAACTAATAGAATTATAGCAGCAGCATCTAAAAGTCGTGAGTTTTAGGATCACAGGTAAGTGTGAGTGAGTGAGTGAGTGAGAAGAGAATAGTAGAATTCAGTAATTACATATTTGCATTCTCTTGCTGTTTATAAATTTCTCTTCTAATGTTGTAAGATAGTTGTGAATCATGAGGTTGTAATAGATCCAGTGTATCAGTATGTAAGCATGTTTGAGCTTGTGTAATAACCTGATTTATGGGGATTGTGTCATCTTTAATTATTTCATCAATTAAAACACGAAATTGTTTACCATTAGGTTCTCCAGAGAATAAATTTAATAAAGGTTTTATAACAGATCTTCTTGCTTTCTTTCCTTCTTTGTCAGTAACACTTCTAGCATACTCTGCGTATTTTTCCAAAATTTTTCTACGATTGAAATTTTCGTTTAAATTGTTTGATGAAATTTTACCATATAATGAAGAATCTATACTTCTCCACTCATTATATGGGGAATTTATCACAGCTCGGCCAATCATAACACCAGCCACTCCATATGATAGATGTTTCTTTGCATCATTTATGTTATTAATTCCTCCATTAATGGTAAAATACAAATGAGGAAAATCTTTTACTAAACTATAGACATAATCGTACTTTAAAGGTGGAATTTTTCTATTGTCATCGGGTGAAAAATTTGCATTTAATATCGCTTTTCTTGCATGAATAATAAAATGATCAACACAACCATTGTTAGAAACGGTAGAAATAAATTGGCATAAATTTTCGTACGAATCAATTTCATTAACTCCAATTCGACACTTTACAGTAGCCGGTCTGCCTGTTGCTTCTTTGATGGCAAGACATAACTCCGAGACCAATGTAGGATTTAACATCAAACTTGCACCAAAACAACCAGCTCCCGCAACTTTTTCACTTGGACAACCAACATTCAAATTAATTTGTTTGTAACCAAATTGAGTTGCAATTTTTGCAGCGTCAAACATTTGCTTTGGATCACCTCCTCCTAATTGTAATACTAATGGTTCCTCAATGCTAAAATCACAATCTAAAAACTTTAATGGATTATCAGTTCTAATTAATGCATTTGCGACAACCATTTCGGTATATAAAACTGCTTCTTTGGTTATCATCCGCTGCAATTTTCTCATATGTGTATCTGTGTAATCCATCATAGGTGCAATCGAAAGTATATGTTGTTTTATGTTTAGTACTTTTTCTTCATTCCCAACCGACATTGACAGTAATCTCACCCTTTTGCTGTTTAAAGTTGGTAAATGACGAAGAAAATGTAATGATTTGATGAAGCAGCACAATAGCGTCATAAAAAGTAGTACAATTTTAATGCATGTCATGTAATAATAGAATAATATACTTTCTATATATAAATGGCGAAGTTCAATTCAAGCAAGGAATCGCTTGGTACCGGCGGTACGGAAAATCTTAAAGAAATTTTTAGACGCTCTCAAAAGTTACTACGTTAATTGTAATAATATTTACACATTTTGCATATATATATATATATATATATATACATGATCGCTATATGAAACATTTATATTAATAATTATAATTCCTAATAAAAGCATTAGTAGTCATGTCTTTAACCAAATATTGTAGTAAAGTATTAAATGGTTTATAAAATGCCTTCAGATTAGATACTGTAGTTGTATTCATTTGAATATAGTTAGCAAGATAGGAGTATGTCAAATGAGTATCAATGTTGCCGGAGTTCACAAATGGTTTCCTGGGACACAATCCAATGAACCTAAATATATTACTCATGTGATAATTCAAATTTTTATCATTTGCTGATTTGTCGTACTTAGTGTTAGTTGTACTGTTACTAACAGTAACAGGATTCAAAACTTCACCAGATATTACAAATACGTTGCTTTTTCCTATAACTTCAATCCAATGATATATAGCATTAAAGTATATAGAGTGAATGACTAAATTTGCTGCAATTCTGTATTTTCTGGTATTTTCTCCTTGCAATCCGCGCTGATATTGATTCATTAAATTTTTTATGGCTTTGCTGTTATTGAAGCCCACATTATTGTGTTGAATGTCATAGACAGCATCGACGGCCAAAGTGTATAATGTCATTAGTCCATCAGGTTGAATTGGATCTAGAGCATATGCAATAATTTCATTTATGTCTGACATTCCTTTTAATTCTCTAGTAAATCCACCATACGAAAACTTGTGGTGCGATATTGTACGACTGATGGGATCACGTAATATAAAAATAGCCTATATTAATTAGATGGTAAAAAACTATAAAATAAATCATAACTTAGAAAGACTATGAATTACCTTTATGTTTGGATTATCTTGATGTAAGTAATATGGGACCTCCTTTCTAAGAGCGTAATTAACTGTGGCATCCCCATATATGAAATATTCGCCATTCTCGACGAATGGAAAACAATTCATTCTAGCTGGTGATTTTTTGCCGCGCATACTATCAGGTAAATAACAACCAGATTCTTTAAAGGCAACACCTCGAAGTAATTTCACAATCTGTGGATGCAATGTAAGTAAATTGTACATGTATGAACTTCCAGCCTTCATAAACCCCGCAACTACAAATGATATAGCACAACTTTTATTAGCTTGATGCGATTCTTGGTTAGAGTATTTATAATTATGACTAATTTCAGATGAATAGTGAGAACAACTCGGTAATCTGATGTCACAGCCTACAAAAATGAAACATGTGAACTTAATAAAATCTATCGGTAAAAAAAGTTGCTATACATCCTACCTTCGATTATGTTACTAGTTTTCTTCAAAAAATTATATTGCTCAAGAATGTTTTCTTGTAACATATTATTGGTGATAATCTTCAAATCTAAATTAATGTCCCAATACCCTTTAAATGATGATTCGCCGAACCATAAAATACTAGATGTGTTTAATGAAAACTTTTGATTTAAGTTGTGTAGATAATTATAATTATCCGGAAATGTATTAAATCCTGAAATGTCCTTATCAAGTTTGAAAATTTGAAGCATCATATCGTTTTTAGTACTTGTACTGTTAAAACAACTGTCCAGTAATGAAAGAATACAATTTATTCCTCCATTTAACGAATTCTCTAAGCAACTTAAAAATGTTGTATTTGTGGTCAAACCATTTTTCATTGAGTTATCATAATGATGAAATGATGTATCATCATATTGCGCAAGCATGCAATGTAAAACATTACTTTGTTTTTCAAATTTTAGTAACATAGATGTTGTACAATCAGTTGAAGTTTCCGACTCGTCACAATTGGTGATAACTACGTACCCATGTTTTACTTTTAACATATTAGGATTAAACATTATGTGCATAAATGAAAAATCACTGAATATGCCACCCGACTTGTATAAATTTAGAATCCGATGGAAAAAGAATAAATGAAGTGGTGGGAGATACCGATTTTTTGCCTCCTGTATGTCTTTGTGAGATTTATGGTTACAACATTTTTCTATTTCCTTTGTCCAATATTTATAGCCATATATTACATCTTTTCTTAATAATTTACCAAATCCTTGAATATCTACGACTACATTTTTACCAAATTTAACATATTTTTGAAAAATATGCTTACTAAGCATATTGCCAAACTTATAATAATCAGCAGCTGTAGGTCCTAGATGGAGTACTACAATGTTTGAATCTGGGTAAGCACGAATTAACGATTCTAAAGATTTATAGTTTAAGTATCCAAATTTATCAGAATGTACAGTCCAATCCATGTAAATATTACCAATGTAATCGCCAGTGTAATGCTCTATTTTGTCATACATTTCATAAAGATTTTGAACACCATAGATTCCATCATTTTTATAAGCAGCAATTGAATTAGAATTAAAATGAATAATAAAGTGATTAATCGATATTAAAACTGAAATTAAAAGCAAAATTCCTAATACTATTACTCTTTGATTTAGACTAAATTTAATTATTTTTTGTGTCATGTTATAGTGTTGAATTATTTGCTTTGATTCATGGAATGTAAACTGTATTGAAATTGAATTACGATCCTAGTTAATTTTAACAAGGCTAACTAAATAGAGTTTCATTTCTTAGACACAAATTCACCGAGAAAATAATTTCACTTTTAATTTAAAAAGTGGTAATAATGGACAAACACCAATTTTTATCTACACGGCAACTAGCTAAGAATTATTTCAGATGGTAAATGAACCTGTTCACAATATTCAGCTTTTGCTTTTTTGGAAAATTCATTTTTAAATAAAAAAGGAAAAAAAATGAATTCCATGAAATTCAGTGCCACATGCCTTGCCACAGTGGGAAATTAACCGATTCTCGGACTACTTGTACTTAAACTAGTTGTTAAATATCAATGGGTTGGTTCTGTTATTATTGCGCCTCGAATGATAATCCAGATGAGCAGGTTAACATTTGCTCAAACTGTGAAAGTGATCGTGAACAGTTAAGACTTATGAAACCTACTGTTAGAAGAAGGAAATGTTATGAATGTGGACACATGCATCGCCTTGGATTTTTCTGTCATGTATATTGCTATAATGCTGATGATGATGGTGGTAACGATGATGACACGGACGATAATGATGACAACGATGATGAAAATGATAACAATGATGAAAATGTTGATGGTACGTACGTAATTAATCAATTACAACTTAGGAAAATGCTTACAATTTTAATTTCATTATTTTGTAGAAGTTGTTGCTGAAGATGATGACAATGATGAAGATGATGATTTAATAGGGAGAAAAAAAAAGGTTGTAGCTGAGAAAGAACCACAGTTTGCTCCAAAGAAAAAAATTGTTGATTCGAACAAAGTCCGACCATTAAAAACCCCAGAATACATTAAAAAATTAAAATATATTAGGTGTAACTGCAATCTTGGTGTTCCTACGAATAGCAAGTTTTTTGAGCCAGTCCCACGTGGTTACAAGGCTGGACTGATTCCTATCCAAATGTACGCTGAAATTTACGACAATAACTTTCAGGCCGATCTTAAATCACGGAATGATGCGTTAGAAGAAAAAAAAGAAAACGATGCCAATGAAAGAATGTGTATAATATTACCTTCGGTATTAAGATTCATACACTTATCTATGGTTGCTAATTCTGCGGTGGTTAGTAAAAGTTGGAATTATGGTACTAATCATTATCAGTATTACGTTGATGTTCGAGATATGATTCCTTGGCAAGCTTTTAGAGGTATCTGATTAGATGAATAATATTATAATTATATTATCCCTTTTAAACTAACATTTATTACGTTTTATGTTTAGCGCATCATGGACAAGTGGATACACTAGTAGTTGTCGGGAAAAAAGTTTATAGTGGTGGTGATAAGCGTATTATTGTCTCAGATTTTACAAAAGGTGAAGTTTTGCATGTTATAACCAGGGATAGTGGCGAAATACCGACCCTATTACATAAAGATGGTGACATATATTGTGGATCTGCAAATGGTTCTGTTCGTACCTATGGCATCACACATAATCCGAAACAAATGAAATTGGCAAAAACAGTTTGGGAACATTCGCGAACTATACGCCAAATTATATTCAGTTTGCCTTCAGTCGGACCTTGCCAAATTCATGGGATAGATAATCACGTCTGTGTTTTTTATACAGCAAGTGAAGATAGGTCGATTAAAGCTTATAACTTATTGTCATTTAAACCTGTGGCATCAGTCACAAATCCTACGTTAAGATCTTCAACAATTCAAGCATTGACTCAGTCTGATCGGCATCTTTTTGCTGGTACAACTTCTGGCACTGTGTTAGTATTAAGTAAATATAATACATGTGAACGAGAAGATATTCATGCTTGCAATACTCCAGGTGCTATCAAATCATATTGTCTACAACAAACGTTATGTTTGCCTGTTATGTACATGAAAAGTTTAAATAATTGTGTATGCACAAGGTCAGAATTAGTGTTACGCATAGCATATTTTTTTGTACTCATTCGACTTATCTTTTTTTAAATAGTCTTGTATGTGCTGGGCCTAATTATTCGCATAGTCAATTATGGTCAGGTAATTCGATTGGACAAATAACACTTTGGAATGTACCGTATTCTGGATTAGAATTTACACCTCTAAAAACATGGCGAGGTCACGAAGGTAAAGCGTACCACTAAACCTTTAAATGTTCACTATTTAATTGTACCTGGTATATTAGGCCAAATAAACGCCATGCGCGCCACATTTCGACACATGATATCTGTTTCTGATGATGGTGTATTACTGGTAACGGATCTATCTAATTTTTTGAAAATAAGAAGTATCAATATTTTAGAATGGTGCAATTATCGCCAATTATTACCTATTCCCACTTTATATAGACGAATAAAATGCATTGATGTAGTTGAGAATGCACATGAAGGTGGGACTATAGCTATTGGTACTAATTATGGTGAGATCATAGTTATGGCTATCGGTACCTCGGTATAGTTTCCTAGGATTGAAATAAATAAATTGTATATTTGTTTATAATTATTTACTAGTTTTTCTAACAAAACTAACTTTTAAAATAAAATGTATGAAGCTTGTCGGGATAACTTAATATTTGCTTTATAATAAGTTAAATATATAAAAACAATTTGTTTGTTTCATTCATACTTCCATTGAATTCTACTTGTGTGCATATTATAACATGCAGATGAAAGGGTTAATTGGGTTACACCATCAAATGTGTAAAATGGTGGGGTAAATACATCATTTAAATTATGACCCGCAGGTTGTGGATTCGTAGTATTGCCACCATAAAATGTACCACAAGGATCATCTACTGTTGCCAAACTATCTCCAATTTGGATTTTCCAGTTGTAGTAGAGGCGATCTAGATTTGCATGGTGAGAAAAAAATAATGGATCGTTAGGTGAAGTTATTGGATCCATCATATCTCCAGTAGCTTCCACGGTTGGAGCTGTATTATTATTATTATAATTATGTATATTATCCCTTAAATGTAATCCCAAACTAATCGATGATGGTGTCCATTGTCCACCTCCAAATTGATGAACCCCAGCATGAATAATTGTTTGTTTATTTCCTGTGCCCCAAATACAAGGCCAAAAATCACCGTATATTTTTGGTCCAGTAATACATGCATTAAATTCGGAGGAATATGGCAATCTTGCTTTACCACCATTTCCTACATAACGAGTTATGTAAGGTCCAGTATTATAATTATTTTTACTTCTTAAATAACCCTCGGGAGAAGACCAATTGATATAATCTAATGGTGACGTTGATATAGGCCATTTTGCTAACCTGCCATTAGTGACAATATAACTATTCTTTGCGTTCTCACTACTTCCAAAATAATCTTCAGTAAATATTATCGAATTTGTGGGAGTAGTCGATTCACCGTCAATTGTCCAATCCCAATATGGAATAAAGACGGTTGAGTCGATGGATTGTAATGCTAATTCTAGTTCTCTTACATACAATGAATGCCATATTACAAATGCAGCAGCAGCATGTGCTTGATCTACAGTTGAATTAGTAGCCGCCATCGCATGTTGAGCTACTAATTCATCATAATTCTTGAAGTATGACTTTCCATCTTTTCGACCATTAATCTTATACTCCCTATAAAATAAATAATTATTAATTTTATAACTTAAAAATACGGATAGTTATTTATTTGTTACCATAATGCGGCGAAGTAGTTGTCTAATTCCACTGAACTCATCTGACGAATTTCCTTGCGTACTGTTGCAGTATTTTCAGCCAAATATACGGCAATAAAACATGATATCAGTACCACAAACAATAGCTTCATCATTATTTATACCCTAAAAAATACGCACCAACTTTGGGTAACCTTAACTTAACTTAACTTAGTACTGAAAGGTAATAGGCGGAATACATTGATCAATTTTTCAACAACGGCCCCAGATTAGATTTGACAGTATGACGTAGAAGTGTAACTTAACTAAAGATGCAATAAAATTACTGGGAGTAATCACAATTCTGTATCAATTTCCATCATCTCAATCGATAGATTTGTTTCAAATGTACCTGGTAAATCAAAAGAATGAAATAGTCTTAAAACTTTAGATTGTATTGCTAGTTCATAATTCATATTGTAAACTACAATTTGTAATAGTTTATTTTCTGCTGACTTTAGTTCCGCTTACTCACACTCACGACGACGACTTTCATTCAAATAAGAAAAAATGTTTAATTTCAAGATATTTTTACTTTTGGGTGTATTATCTTTTGTAGAGGGATTTCGATTTAATAGATTTAATAGAGCAGTGACATGTTTTATAACGGCAATTTGCATCAATAATTCCGTTTCTTATGCTGCTAATGATAATCAATTAAATGATTTCGGAGCAAATTCGTCATCGAACACAAAAATTAAAGCTGGCGGTGCAAGCACGTTGCAAAAAGGTATTTCTAAAACTATTACGCGAGGAGTTAATTTAGATGGTAGTGATTTTTCCTATCAAAATCTAAAAGGAGTTGCATTTCAACAATCTGTTGTTCGAGATGCAAATTTTAAAGGTTCTAATTTATTTGGTGCATCATTTTTTGATGCTACATTAGATGGTTCTAATTTTGAAGATGCAGATATGACACAAGCAAATGTTGAATTAGCACAGTTCAATCGTGTAAATTTTAAAAACACGATAGCAAGATCAATGTATGTAGTTGGAACTACTAATTTTGAAGGTATTGCAACAATTGAAAATAGTGATTGGACAGATACAGAACTAAGGAAAGATCAAAAAAAATATCTGTGTTCTATTGCCAGTGGTAAAAATACCCAGACTCTTGTTGAAACTAGAGAATCGTTATTATGTGACTATTGAAAATATTTGTATTATTATTAATAAGAATTATGTTTTTCTTTTCTTTAATACATGTTTGTCTATTTTAAATATCAATAAATCAATAACTTTTAATATACCAAAAATACCACCAACTATAGCAAATATTTGTTTAATCAAATGCAAGAATGGCATTCTAGTTCTTTTTACTTCAATTAAAAATGGTGCCAAGTCATAAACAAAAAATATCCCAGGTAGTATCGTAGTTTGGATGGGACCATTATTTTTCAAATCAGGTATTAATAATGGTCTAAATCTTTCTGTAAATGTGTATTGGTTTGTGTATAATCTTTTATTGGGTTCATCTGTGTAAATAGTAGGAATGACTTTGATAAAATATTGATATAGACCTGTACCAACCTCTTTATCTACAATTTTCTTTATTGTATCTAATGGATTTTTTGGCATGTTTGGATACATGTCTCCAAATGATATACTATGTATAGTGTGAGAACAATTATATTTAGGTGCATCCTCTGGATTAAATTGATGTATATGTCTACCATCACGAACAATACTTTCCCCGTGTGCAATATGAAAGTTCCCGGCTACTTTATTTACATTCATTGAACCTGTTATTCTACAGCCCTCATCTTTACCAATACCAGTAAATGGATGGCTACTGTCATGAATGCATTGTGTTGCATTAACAATTACAGCACCAAAATTCCATCCTTTTTCTTTATATGCATCTTTAATATCATTACATGTATTACAACATTTTCGAAGCGGTGTTTCAGCTCCATAGCATGATCCACATTCGTTACGAATTATGTTCGTATCATGTATTGCTTTCGATCCAATAATCTCTATTCCGGGTTTACCTATAACTTTACCTTGTGACGATAATCTTTGTTTTATCATTTCATGTTCAATATTAAGTTGATTATCACCTGCAATATCCATAGCATCTAAATGTGCATCCGAGCATGGTAATGCATGAAATGTTATATCAACATTTATTTTAAGTTGCATACCCATAGTTGTATCTACAATCATATTCTCTATAAAATGTTACATTATAAATATAGCATATTAAAAATAACGAAAAATTAATAATTGTACCTGTTATTCGTGGTGACATATAAGAATATAATTCTGATATCAATAATAAGCATACTATTATCCATCCAACCAATGTGATTGTCGCACCCTTGGGAGTTTGAACTCGTTGTTCTTCATCGAATCTTCTATAAATATCAAAACTTTTTAGCACTGACGTTAATGCCATATTGCCAATGACAGCTTAGGTAATTACGTAGTATCAACCGATTTGAATCCTACTTTGACAGTCAAATTTGACTCAATCAAAGTCTTTTAATTTGATTGAGTTCGTTCTAATCGATGATCGATCATTCGTCGGTCTTCAAGGAACTAGTTCTTGTACCGGGGTCGTAGTACTAAGATTTTTTTTCTTTAGTAAAGTAATCTAAAACTCTATTCAAGATGAATCAACCTCAGACTAAAAAATCTAAGTAGAAAATTTCCGAGTGAATCAAAGTGATTCTTACTGTCTTTTATAATCTTTTTTTTTTTCTATCTACCGGTCAGGTATATCCTGTAAAGTTTAAACTTAGATAATTCCAATTTTTAAAAATCTGATAGGTAACGCATTTCAGGCGTATACTCGTACCAACATCAGAGATTATTGTATTGATATACTACCTTTTCATTCACAAAAACTAAAAATGGATGAAGATGATCCATCTCTTTGGAGATCTGCTATAGATAAAAAAAGTGGTAAAACATATTATTACCATCGTAATTCACGAAATAGTACTTGGAAGAAACCGAGATGTTTAATTGAAATGGAAGAATTACAATATCCTATTACTAATGCACCGAATTTTGATTTCAATGAAGCAGTTAATACTATAAATAAAGTATTGGGTGGTTCAATGAGTCTAGATATTCTTATTAAAAATTTAGATTCATCTGATATAGATACTAGAGAAAATGCTATAGAATTGTTGTTATGTTGCTTTGTTCCATCAACTATGAATTATTTAGCCCATAACGAAACGCTTATTAATAATTTAATCAATATCGTGATAAAAATTGATTCAGATCGATCAGATTCTAACAGCACTATTAATCGCGATTGTAGAAGGTCAGCTCTTAAGTGTTTATGGTGCTTTTCGACAAAAGTTGAGCTTTCTTTTATTTTCCAACGTAATCAAGCTTGGACAATATTACATAAATTTTTGCCTGCATGGAGTGACATAGAATCAGTTATAATATATTCCTATATGATTTCTTTATTATTATGTACTCCTGTCTCTTCAATTATTACACCATCTATGACTGACTTTATTTGTAAATGGTTTGATGATAATTACTTTAATAAATTAAAAGTATTATCTAAGGCATATCCAATTTTAGATCTAGATCATTTAATTTCTCATCCGTCCCCTAATGGTGTATCTTTACTAGATGAGACTATTTTATACATATTGTTGAATGGTTATATTGTTTTCAAGCAGGACTTGTCTGCCTTGATACTTCTAATATTGGTTGATAATACATTGCAATCTCAGCAGCATGCCACATTATTGCTGAAAAGTTGTGGCTTTGACTTGTTACATAGTATTAGTATTTATAGTTATTCTTCGTCTAATGGAATCTCCACTAAAGTAAAAAGTATAATGCTTGATATTATATCATCATGTACCTATGTACAAGAGAAATTTTTCGATTCTTTTATAAATATGGGAAAGTTATTAAGTAGCATGTACTCTAGTCAAAATAATCTAAAATTGATTGGATTACATCCGCATGATAACATTAATTACACGAATGATATCGTTGACGATAAATTAAATGGAACTATATTTGAAGTAGAACTAAGGCCTAAATCCATTAATTGTGGATGGAAAGTATCAGCTGCGGTTATTTGGGCCATGTTGCCGAACTTAAGAATTTTTTTGGCTCAGTTCTATGAGGATGATAATAAAAAACTGTATTCTTGCCATAACCCATTTGTCATTGAATTAGATATAAGTATTAATGTTTTAGCATCAATAGTTCGGTATATACATTCTGGATCATTGATTGCTTGTTTTGATGGACACACCCTATTAGATTTAATTTTAGCAGCGTCTAAATTGGGAGTGAAGAGTTTAGAAGAGCAAGCTAGTATTATGTACGCAAACAAGATGGATGAAAATACCGCTGGTATTGCTTTAGAATTTAGTGTGGAAAATAGTCTTCACACTTTAGAAAATTTATGTAGATCATTTTTATCTTCGTCAACTAAGCCAATAATAAAATATCAGATACGCAACCATAATTCGGTATCTGAAATAGTTAATTTGCGCGATGCTATTGCGTCATCAATACACCAAGTATCTAAAGTGTTAAATGAATCACCGTCATTGTCCTGCTCAAATATGATGGATAATATTAAGACACAGGAATTATATGAAGTTGACTATGCTATTAATGCTTTTTCAGATGGTTTGAAATCTGATTCACCATTAGAATTCGATTCTAGTTATGGTATCAAAAAAAACGATAAAAATTTAATTGGCAAATCCGTAGATATACTTCAAGGCACAACGAATAGAGTAACAGAAGGGTCAAAATGTGACAGTAAGTCAGTCAATAATATAAATTTAAAAAGTAAGATCAATACTGGATTAGTAGAATTTGATAAAAATATGAGTATGATGCCACAGAGTTTACCAACGGATAAAGAATTAAAGTTAGCTATGATAACTAGACCAAGATTGCCTAATTATAAATTAGAGAAGCCAGTTGTTATTACCAGTAAGAATTATAATAGAAAAAGTGACAACTCAAGTCCACATGCTTCTTGTGACATTATTGATGCCGATGAGAATGATGAACCTTTTATTTTTGAAAGTAATCCGGTAAGGTGTAGTTCTCCTACGAATATTAATATTAGAAAAAGTGAAATTAATCAATCTGAGGTTAGAGGTAGTTTAGCATTACTAAAAAGTAAGGCTAGACGCAGGAGTATTGCTGATGTTGAAAATGAGCTTACAGGACAGTATAAAAATCTGGAAACGAGTGCTGACATGTTAGATAATGAATCGTATATTTTTGATAGTAACATGATCGACCTTAATGATAAGGAAGGTAAATCCAATAACCAAATAAACCTTAATAGTAGTGTTAAGACGTCGAGTATTTGCTCGCGAAAAGCTGGCTGCACTTGTTCTGTGTGTGATAATAGTGTGTATAGTTCAAACATCATAGAAAATAAAAATAAAAATAATGAAGATGATCCGTCGGAATCGTTTCAGTTTGATGAATCAAACATTTCAGATACTTCAAATAATAATATAACCCTTGTTGAATGCGTTGAATGTGGAAGAAAATTTAATGAACAGTCATTTTCAAAGCATGTTAATATATGTGCGAAAGTTTTTCAGCAGAAAAGAAAAGTCTTTGACTCGTCTAAGACGAGAATCTTTGATAATAATAAGTACTCTATATCACAAATAAATCCCATATCTAGTAGTACTACAAAATCAAAATGGAAAATTCAAAGTAACGCATTTCGCCAAGCCATGCAAGCTGCTAGACAACCTCATCATACAACAAATGATGTCAGTACAATTTCTACTGATCCATCTTACGTTCAATGTCCAAACTGTTTACGTCGATTTAATGAAGTTGCGGCTGAAAGACATATACCATTGTGTAAAAATAAACCCAATTCTATGTTGAAAAAAGGAGCAGGTGTAGGGATAGGAAGTGGAAACGGACGTAAGTCTGTACGAAAAAATGCATGGGATTAATGTACACTATTTTTTTGTTTGTTTTTGAATCTAACAGCTAGACTTTCACGAGTTAATACTCCTCTTTGATGTAGCAATGGAGACTTTGTGTTGATCCAAGAATCGTGATTTTTTAATTCTTTAGGAATTATGTCTGCTTCTAATTTGTCTAGTGGAATATAAGTTGATTCCTGCTTTTCCCTATCAGTAAACATTTGATCAATTATAACTAAGACTCTTCGAGCTTCATGTTCATCGTTTCTATTCAATGAAAAATCCAATAATCGCAATAATGCACCAGGAGACGGTCGAACTTTATGTTCAGTGTATATTTCTTGAATTCTATCTAATACATCAACACTATTTCCAGTCAAAAGATTAGCGGTAATGATCGCATCTAGAATTGGTGTTGATAGTTTAACTCCACGATTAACCATAGTTATTATGATATCCTCAACTATAGCTGCATTAGGTTCAACAACACAAAAGTAGTATATAATAGGTTCATAACTCAATGCTGTCGGTACAATTCCATATTTTTTTTCACATGTAATTAATATTTGATGTGCCATCTCTTCTAATCCTGCAACACAGCAACACTTAATCAATTCTTTTATTATTTTTTCTGTAATTTTTATTTTAGGATGATTCATGTACCCTGATGATGCAAACTTTTCTAAAAATAATTTAGCTTCATTCAAATGAATGCTCGAGGATCCGTGAACCTTAGCTATTTGGCAATTTTTTGTATAAAGTTTAAGTAATAATGCAACAATATCACTATTTGCGTGAAGACCGTCACGTTGCATTTCTCTGAGAATCCATTCAACAGTATGCTTTGGATCTTTTACAATTTTCCACCATTTTTCACTGTCAGGAAGACCTAAATATAGAGCAGATATCACTCTACTATACATACGAATATCACACTTGCCACCAATTTCTCTGTATTTTCGTAAAAGATTCAAAGCTTCATACCCGTCTTTAATACGAGCATTTGCATATATCTGCGCTCGTAAAATATCTGGGCAATCCTTTTCTACTCCAGATGAATTTTTCAAATTGACTAGTCTCGTCATCATTTTTCTAAGCAATTCGTCATTAAGGCAAATAGTTGCTGCATTTAATATTTTACACCATGTACTAGGCAATATTACAACTCCTTCACCAATTTTATTATATACTATTTCAACTGCTTTATCTAAAGTAACACTATCATTATGGCTGCAAATGACACCAATTAATGCATCAAGTATTAAAGGACTGTCTCTAACTTCGTCATCTAAACTAGTAACAACTCGATTTGCTGCTTCTAATGCACGATGGTAATTTGAAATATTTGAAGAAAAACTGTTGAAGCTATCCTGGTGTACACCGAACGATTGGATCCATGATGCGTAAAACTTAGCTCCAAGTGTTATTTTATTCAATCTTGCGAAATCCGATAATCGAGAGACTAGACTGGTAATTTTAACGGCACGATCTTCAAAACTGATACGATTCAATTCTTGTGAGAGTGATTGAATTATTGTAGAAAATGCGTTTGTTGTCCAATTTTTTCCTCTTTGTAAATCTCTATGAGCAAAATGACTACTTCGGTATTTCTTTAATATCGATAATTTATTCCATTCATTTGGATAGTATATGTTTTTCATTTCGGGAAGATCTGATTTGGTTTTTAACTTGTTTGATAGTAATACTTGTGAATCAGAAATAAATGGTAACTCTACTAATTTTGATATGTTTATGTATTCGTTGACAAATTGCAGTAAATCGTCTAATTGGTCATCTTTAGCCAATTGTATAAGCAAATTATCGACTGATTTCTCAAGTAAAAATACGTGAAAAGTGCATTCTACAGGTATATTTGCCGATCTAATCAAGTGATGCTGACTTTCATTTAAGGATATCGCAGGTTTATGAATTGAGTCACTAGCATTGTCAAATATTTCAGATTTAATTGTATGAACAACTTCATGCTTTATCTCTTTAATAGAGTTAAGTAAATAATTTATATTTTCATTTTGTATAATATTTTTAATTTCCTTATTATTTACTTTATTATTGGACTCCGTAGATATAGCTGTTTGAACCATGTCACTAAACGCAAGTTTCGCTGATTCTTTATAGTGATTATGCTGTACACCTAAATTTCTTGCAATTTGTGTCATTGAAGCAAGACAATAAACTCGTATAGAATGCAATTCAAGTAATGAAATGTATGACAATTCATTCATGACACAGTTATTAGAATATCTTAAGTCTGCATAGCCGCTCCAAATAGATTGAATTTTATTGAACATATTTACAAGTGCCTGTTCATCGCAAATAAGCCTTAGTTGTGGTTGAATAGACTTCAAAATTCGATAATAATACCCTGGTGATTGATTCCACATATTTAATTGAGCAATATTATGAATTTTGTCCACAAGATCCAAATACTGCAACTTTTGTGAAGATCCTAGATAGTCTAATAATAACTCCAAAGTTCGCTTACTAGTGACATAATTGTTATTTGTCATAAGCATCCAAAGTGTTAATGCACTAGTAGAATGACCATATTTCATTAAGCTATTGATAGCAAATGATATTAAGGTATCAGTGGCTATTCTTTTTGGATTAGACCTAGTACCACCACTTTTAAAATTTGAATCATAGGGCATATTAATATTATCGATGAACAAGCGTAATATTAATTCAATTCTAGGTGAATCGTGACGAAATGAAAATATGCTAATTGCGTCCATACAATAACTTAATGGTAATGGTAATTTTAAATCGTTAATTGTTTTTAAACATTGAATTATATCATCACTGTTGGCTGTACCTGGACATGCAAACAAAATTTCCATTTTTTCAACATTTTCTTTCAATATTTGTGTGTTAGAAATATTAGAATTGGAAAATTCAGATGTTATATTTTCTAATATGCTGTGACTAGATTCAATTCTACTTACTTTTTCAACGACTTCACTCCTCAATGAATACAATCTAGTTTTAACGTACGAATGTTTCATTTTTGAGCTAGCAGAAATATTTATGCATTTCATGCAGTTTCTTGTTAATCGATGCAACATTAACCGTAAAATTATATAGATATTACAAGACCCAGCAGATGCTTCTTAAAGCCTTACCTAATTCTAACGCTAACGCCAAGCCAACCCCGCCAAATTTGTTTGGAGCCAGGTGTTTCCGTCTGGAGCAGCAAAAAAAGCGGATGCCAAATCCGACAATTACGAGATAGTATGGAATTGGCTTTGCATAATTTGAATGGAAAAAACATTAATGGTAGGCACATAAAAGTAATTGAGTCAACAGAACGACCCATATTTACATCTGAAAGTGTTGATAATAACGAATTT
>JACCDO011431641.1_pt1 | contig 17867 bp, 6 predicted proteins | sample 7446101 | NCBI WGS metagenome assembly JACCDO01 (sample SAMN15323440, study PRJNA562643) | freshwater metagenome | isolation source: river surface water | place: USA:Blue River Watershed | collected 2017-08-16 | reverse complement strand
GTATCTTTGGATTCTTATTTGGTAACAAAGATGTTGATGAAGATATCGCTATACAAAAACGGAAATCCCTTCCGAACGCTAAAGATATTCTCGCGGCACATGCCAACAAACACAATGCAAATAAATTAGAAATGACTGTAGATGACTTTGATTTGTTAAAAGTTGTTGGTAAGGGTGCTTTTGGCAAAGTTTTGCTAGTGCGCAAGAAAGAAGGGCAACATGCTGGTCGATTTTACGCTATGAAAATCTTAAGAAAGACTAACGTCATCGCGGGTTCTCAAGTGGAGCATGCCATTGCTGAGCGAAGTATTTTACTGGAAGTGAAGCAGCCTTTCATAGCTCATTTGAGATATGCTTTCCAAAATCAAGATAAATTGTATTTACTCACTGATTACTACAATGGTGGATCATTATTTATGCATCTATGCAATGCAAAGCAGTTCACGGAGGAACGTACCAGCTTCTATGCAGCTGAAATACTTTCTGCAATTGACTATTTGCATAAGAAAAATATCATTTATAGAGATTTGAAATTAGAGAATATTATGATGGATTACCGAGGCCATCTTGCCTTAATCGATTTCGGGCTTAGCAAGCATCACTTCGATGAGTCAGGTGCGACAACGTTCTGTGGGACAGCATATTACATTGCTCCAGAGGTTCTTAATGGATACAAATATGGATACGCCGTAGATTATTGGTCGTTTGGAGTCCTTGTTTATGAAATGCTTCGAGGTAGAACTCCTTTCCAAGATCAGAATAAAAAGCTGACTTTTCAACGAATTCTGAAAGCAAAACCAGCGTATAACACCGAATATTTTAGTCCTGAAGCCATTAGACTTGTGTCAGGTTTACTGACATTGGATGTTAATACACGCCTTGGTAGCAATCCTGAGCTTGGCGCGCGTGAAGTTATGTGTTTGCCATTCTTCAAGAAGATTGATTGGGACAAGCTTCGACTCAAAGAAATTCAACCACCTTTTGTGCCTGATTTATCCGGTCCTGCTGATACAAAGTTTGTTGGTAAAATGTATGAAAGAATGGATCCAACACGTGAATCTTTGATTGGTTCAGAAGTCATGCAAGCAGCTGAGAAGAAAGCGGCTAAATATGGGAAAACACTGGAAACAGTAGTCTTTCCGCAGTTTTCTTTTTCAGGAAATGATAGTTTTGATTCCAAAGCCTCTGCTTATGGAAGGAAGCCTTAAGAAGTTTCAATACTGATACATTTAATATTAATTTTTGAATGTGCTTTTGCACTGTTAGAGACTTAGATCCCTTAAAAGGTACAAATTGTAAAATAAAAATTATTTCAAAGAAAATCACAAAAAAATACTCTACCTATTTCCATGAGAGCTTGCATCAAGAAGCGATTCTTGGTCAGTGCCTTCGTAGCTGCTATTCTTACGACGACGTTGCTCGGCTTTCGCTTCTTCACGGGTATACATTTGAACGCTCTGGGGAAATAAACCATCCCACACATTCAGTTTAGTGTCGCCCAGATCAAAAGGGTTATCGAAATTACTGTGCTGGTCGAAGAAATGCTTATACTTTCCTTTTTGAATATTCATTTGTTCATTTGTCGTCAAATTTTTGACAATTATAGATATATGAAATTGCAATAACCCGCCCAGCATGAGCATCCATAAAAGTAAATAAATGATATAAAATGTCAAAAACCATGAAATTGTGATGCGAGAAGCCAGAGTGAATGCAGTAATAAGCCAAAAAATACTACCCAACAAGTGGATAACCACAACACCTATAAAATATTTATAATTATCCCGACACACGGTGTTGTAGACAAAAGGACAGAAATGATCAAATTTATTAATGCAGCATCTTTGAATTTTGCAATGTTTGGATCGCAAGGGTCGAACTACGTGACATGTATGACACATATGAGGCAAATCATCTAAATTTGCATCTGATTCACGCTTGCCTATGAGCTCCAAAGCAGCATCATACATTCCAATCTCACCGCCCGGGGTCGCCCGAGGGTCATACACGTCAGACACTCCTTTTTGTAGGCACATCCAAAAACAAAACCACCAGCAAGATTGCAATGCTGTGTTAAGCATATGCAACAGCCACAAATCTGACATAGATTCATGAAATGCAAAGAATAAACTATAGCACGTGCCAATAAAATTCGAAGCAAACACAATGCGCCAAGGCCAAGCGGACATTTCCCGGTCATTCGCAGCAAATAACACATTTTGTAAAATTCTTCCATCCGTTAAACGCTTAATTTCTAGTTGCTGTATTAATTCCCATGTGTTTCGGGAAGAAAGTCTACGCAAAGCCCATTCGCATTTTAACTGATTTTTTTTAATCGCAAGGTCCAGAGGTGTCAGACCATTTTTATCTTTTTTCGTCATATTGGCTTGGCAATCCATCACAAGATACTCCACTGCATCCACATTTCCTCGAAGTGCAGCGAGATGCAATGGTGTTTGGCCGTAATCGTCATCTGCATCAATAGCGCCAGGGCAAGTGTGAGTTAAAAGCCCGATCAATTCGACAAATCCTTTGTAGGCTGCCCAATGAAGTGCCGTATCACCATTACTATCCCGTAAATTCATATCAGCACCGTTCTTGATAAAAAATGCTACGCAAGCTTGCTGATCGTGTTGCGCGGCAATGACTACAGGAGTGCAGCCATTCCCGTCTTGCACATTGATGCTGACATGATTGTCAAGTAAATAGCGGATTGCCCCGAGTTTGCCATCGCTTGCAGCCCAATGCAACGGCATCATAGAGTGCTCTGAAGAAGATGGCACGTTTAACTTAGCTCCATTTATATGAAGTGTTTGTAGTATTAAAACATTTCCAGCTTTGGCAGCCCAGTGCACCGCCGTATACCCACCAGAATCAAGCTCATTGACCATCTCAGGATAATGAAATAGGATTCGTGTTATTTCGGTGCGCATACTGAATTTCACAGAGCGAATAAGATCTTCGATTGTTAATTTCGGCTTCTCCACAACAATATCTGAAACTTTCGATGCTGTGGAAGCAGATTTTTCAGGAGTCACGGTCACGTCTACAAAGACATCATCTCCAGGAGAGCCAGTCGATTCAAGTGTTGCTTTCTGCTTGCTAACATATTCTCGAAGCACTTTATTTGCTGGCATACCACGAGATATGCAAGCAGTCTCCCAAATAGTGCATGCATCATTTTCGCTTACATCCAGCTCGGAGCCTAATCTGAATGGAGAAAGACGCGAAGCGCAAGCTTGTTGAAGGGATTTGCTCAAATTATCATATGCAGCTCTATTTGCCGAATCAGATAAAGCCGTAAAAGCTAAACTTAGTTTTTTGAAACGAATTACTTGATCCGCACGCTCCATGTGGGTATTTATTAGATCTGGATGCACCTTGACCGCTTCATTTAAATACGCATCGAGAATTTCCTTATCAGCGCAAGCATCTTTAATGCCCAATATATCGTAGTATGTCACCGATTCTGTCATTCTTTTAATCTTTCTCACTTCTTTATAATCATAGTTTGTAATTTTTATTAAACGAAAACAAATAACTTTAGATGGAATACTTTACATTGGGTTGGAAAAAAAGATCGAAAACCTTTTACAGTAACATCAACTTCCATGATATCAGTATGGTTGGCGACATTAGCTTTTTTGACTCGCGTCAGTCAATAGTTATTAAGACAGCTATTTAAACAATTTACGTCCAATTCATCTAACTACATTTAAAACATAAAACCAATTGCAACTTTGTTCATTGCATCATTGCATTGTCACGGCAATCAAACTCACATGCCCGTCATACCCTTTCTGCATCGTGCAATGATGAACTCTTTCTCTTCCTTATCGGGCACTCGCAATGGATCGCCGGTTTCGAAACTGCATATAGAAAGCTTCTTAGGGTCATAGTAGCCTTCACCAAAATCGTACGTTCCAACTGGTAGCGCAACTGTCTTTTCGCCTCTTGCTGTCTCGTATTCAATTCCAGATTTGTCATTAGGGTTACCCTTTTTTATCTCCTCAAAAAAACGCGGGTCTCGACTCGAGCAATAATCCCAGTTCTGCTCGTTGATTTCTTTGTGTTCTAGACTATCTGCGAACACATAGCGCCCTGTTTTCATTTTTCCTTTTTCCCATGTTCCAGTCCATTTGGCACCACCCTTTAGGTAAACAGTCCCATTTCCATGAAATTCACCATCTTTAAAATCTCCAATATATTTGCAGGTCCCTAGTGCATAAGAGCCTTCGCCATTATATCCTTGGATATTTCCTTGATCAAATTTCCCTGTAAGTAAGTCACTATCCGCCATGTTGGATCACACACCCTTCAATATGATCTGTACTGGGTTTTTTCCGACTGAATTATAAATTAAAGCACAAACGCTGAATCTTTGCACAGGAAGACGCTTTATTAACTGAAGCAATTCTCTTCAATGTTACAAAACCTTCGCTATTGCCGCGATGTCCATCCTTTGTCAAAACTGCAGTACGACGGCGGTCGAACAATTTTTGTTAAACTTTTTATTTGAAATGTTTTAAAGCCGCTTTTGGAAATCCAGGTCTTTTATTGCCCTCGAAGCGGCTCTATTGCAGTTAAAATTTGGATTTAAAGTTTGTTTACTGAAGTCATTTTTCAAAAAGTGTTTAATAAGACACGAATATTGCCACTTAAGTGACTGTTGATACTTCGAGCTGATAGCGCTTGATTCTTATCACGTCTCTCAAAATGAGTGGTAACAACAACATGATGAATGTAGAACCTCAAGCTTTGGTTTTTCGAAATGTTATTCTTAACCAAACATATACTACTAGCATGTGCATTAGCAATCCGATGTCGGTGTCTGTAGAGTTCACTTTGCGAGCGAGCAATTCCCGATATACTTTAACACCAAATAAAGTGACATTAGGCGGTGGACAGAGTGTAATAATTACTGTTCGTTTGCTTGTTGCTCACTACCCAAATATAAGTATGGGCTTTAAAGGTGTTGAAGACTACATTCACATCAAATCACACTACTTCGAACAAAACGTTAGCGTAACTTTCTTTCTAGACACCGGAAATAGATCTGCTTTAGAGGGCCGTCCGCTTTTAACTAGTGCTAATGTAAGTGATACACCGGGAGGTGTACGTTCCCGTTCTACGTCTCCAAGTGTACGTTTGCGTGACAAAAATTCTCTTAGCTGTGCAGGTATGTTGGATTCTTTTGCAGAACTGCAGACTCAATTGCAGCAAAGAGATGAAAAAATTTCTCAGCTCGAAGCAACTATTTCTAGTTTGCAGATGCCTCATCCTGATATGCAGCAAATAATTCAAAGTCGTGTAGAAACAGAAAGACTTGATTTCGAGCGAAAAAGCGAGAAAGCACTAAAGATTCTTCAAGCTAAAGATGAAATTATTAATAGTTTACGAGCTAAACTTGCAGAATCTGAGTCTCTGGTTGCTTCTCTGCAGCAGACTAAACCTATGGCGGATGCAAATGCTACAGGTGTAAGTAATCCGGGCAGTCCTGGAACATTCAGTAAATTGGATCATTCTTTGTTCCTCAAAGCAGCTGCTCAAAAGGATCGCATAAACTCGCTTGAGCAAGCATTGCAAGGCGCTAGAAATCAACTTCGGGATGAGCAACATGGTCATGGCATAGCGAAAACTTCTTTAGTGGAGGAACGAGGCAAACTTAGCCGTCTGGAACACACCTCTGCGCAAGAAATCGCCGCACTGAAAAAGGATATTAATGACTATAAAGAACAAATGGCCGATCAAGCAGATCAAATACAAGTTCTAGTACAAGAAGTTTCCAAAGTGCGTGCAGAGCGACAAGATGCGGTCACTAGCCTCCAAAGAAAATCGCAGCAAGAAATATCTACTGTCCAACAGGAACTTGGACGATGTCAACGAGCTTTAAAAGATCTCGAATATCAGAACTCTGTTTTGCAACGTACTATTGAATCTGATGCAAAGCTTGTAGAAGGAGAAGCCAATGCTTCTGCAAAACTTCAACATGAAAATAAGCGCTTGTCTGATAAAATTCAGCAGCTTTTGAAAGACAAGGAGGCAATGGATCAGGCGCGCATGGAAAGGGGGTATCTCATGCAACAACTTGAAGAAATGCGAACTTCTGAAAAAGATTTACGGTATCAACTGCAAGAAGCTCATGATCTTGTGCGGAATAGGGAAGATGAATGCGTCCTGGCTCGCAAGGAAGCCCTGAATGCGCGATCCACTGTGGATGCGCTGAAAGTCTCTCTCGACGAACTTCAAGTACGTTTTGATTCGGCAACAGAGAAGAATAATTCAGTAGATTCTACCATAAAAATGGTCGATGCTCATGCATGGTGGGCTTATATTTGGCACGAGCTCAGTAAGAAAAAGCAGAATACAGACTTGTTAATGAAACACAATCGCAATAAGCTAACTGTAATGAATACTGGAGCAGATACGTACCTATCTGCAGGAATTCAAGACAAAGAAAATAGGCAATCAAATCTTCTTATCGAAAATGGAAAAGGTGCAAACAGCTTTTATTCTCAAAATTATAGTGCCGCACCTGAACTTGATCAGCTAGGGCAAGTTTTGATCTACGTTGATGACAGCTCCGATCCTGTTCCTGTAGATGAAGTGCTTGTTTTAATTAACTCATTGAAAGAAACAGTTCGCACCCAAGCCATTGAAATTGCTCACTTGCGACAAGATCATCTTAAAGCACAGCTTAACAACAAAAAGGAATTAGCAGCGGCTCGTGATCAATTCAGGCAAGCACATTTGGAAAATATTCACTTAAGCGCACTTAATCGTCGACAGCTGTCCGAAAAAGAAGCAAAGCTATCAGAAATGGGGAGCACCATTCGGGATCTTTCACAGAAGAGTGATATTCATTTACAGTTCGCACGTGTCCGTACAGATTTGGAGGCTGAGCGTGTGTTGAATTTCAGTTTACGCGCAGATGTAGAATCATATCGCAGTCTGCACAACGCCGAGCGAGATGTGACATCAAATTTACGAGATGAACTAGCTAATTTGAACAAAGCTCTGGATTCTGTTGCTGTTTTGAAAACAATTATGGACGTACCGGGAGTTGAACCCGCTAGTCTGCTCGAATGCATGTGCGACAAACTTGTGCACTCTGAGGATGACCTCAGTAAAACGCGTGTAGCTCTAGCGCTTGCTCAGTCACAGATACAAAGTCTACAGCGCATTAAAGGTGTTACACAAGAAGCACAAGGAATAAGTCCTGCGAAAGACACTATGTTTAATGTCGTGAATAGGCCTGTCCGCAATGAGGAAGGTCAATCAGACAGATCAAATGTTGCTGTAGATGTTAGCGTAGCTGCTCCAACTGCAGAGGATGTAATTGCAGGAGGGCCAGTTGGAGGATCTTTTGTAGATGCTATGTCCGATGTCGCAGGAGGGCATTTCAATGTGGTGATTGACGGCGATGTAACACCGCAGAAGCTCTTGGATAGCCTGGATGCTGTTCTTTTGGCACAACAAGTCAAAATTAAGGAAGATCATATTGTTGAACTTCAATCACTAAATGCAAAATTAGCTTCCAACGTGGTAATAGCTGAACAGAATCGAAACAAAGAACTCAGTGGGGAATCAGAAAATTTCGTCAAGCATTTTAGGTCCGAACTTGAGGCTTCGTTGCGGAAGTTACAATGCGCTGAGTCAGATGCAGAAGAGGCGCGTAAGGAAGCAATTCGTTTGCGTATACAGGTCACTGAACTTAAAAAGATGCAATCTACTCTGCAATCTGAACTAAGAATTGCATCTTTAGCATCGTCTATTTCCCCTGATAATGATAGTTTTGACAGAGCAGAAGACGAAAATGCATCGTCTCCGTCTTCGTCTCTTGATGTTGATGAAGCGCGCCAAGAAGTTCGTCGCTTGCGTGCTCAACTAGAAGACAGAACAAGTCAGTTGCGTACTGTCAGCGATTCGTTAGAATTATTGGAAGAAAGAAATTTACCAAACAATGTTGCTCATGAAAGGAAACTTGCATCACGAGTTGTTTCTTTGACGGCAGAACTCAGTGCACAAACTGAAATGTATGGGCATGAAAAGCTGATGAAACTTCAATTAGAGAATACTCAACGACAACGACAACGAGATATCAATCGCTTACGATTGCGCCTAAAGCAAAGTGAAGATGCTCATGGTAACTTGCATCTACAAATTGCAAATCTTAATGAGCGTCTGAAAGATGCAGAACATGGTCGCGTAGAAGATCAAGAAAAGCATGAAGCTGAAATGCGTCGAGCATCTGATGCTCTTAAACAATCTGAAACTCAGATTGTTCAGTACTCGATTGATATTGATGAATTAAAGAAACAGGCGCAATTGTTTGAAGAAGATACAATTGAAAATTGTTTGCAAGTTATCCTTGCTGGTCAAGAAATCACTGATGCATCTTCGCCATTCATTTCTGGTATTCATCAATTACCTGAAGCAAATGCAGATATTGGTACAGAAAATGATTTACATACCGTCTCGAGTAATAATGACGATGAACTTGCACAAACTGTGATGAAACTTCTTGATGAATGGCGAGAAGGGTATGGACGTTCTACTTCTAATGGTATACCACTTACGTTACCTCATAATAGTAGCAATCTTGGCGGAACTGCTTTACATGGCCAAAGTCCCGCAATTATTGCACGTCTGAATCAACAATTTATGCAGCGTGTTACTGATTTGGTTTTACATTCTGCTCGGTGCTCTAAACGAGCGATCGATGCACATCATCGTGCTGATGTGCAGCGTGCTGGAGCCAATCTCGTTTCGCGTGTAAGCACAGATCGTCTGCGCTCTTGCTTACAATATGTCAATCGCTGCCGGCGACGCATATTTGCTCTAGAACGTTTAGTAGGTGCGGATATTCGCTCTCATTTTGCAAATCATGAAAAACGTGTGTTGCTTTTACAGACACGATTAGAAGAAGAGCGAGATGCTCATGCTTCAGTTCGTCGCACACTCGTAGACTGCAGAAGATCAGCTCGCATGTCTGAACTCAGAAGAAAGTTTGAAAGCCGGCGCGTTGCTGCATTGCAGGCGCGAATAGGAGAGTTAGAAAGCCGCGGTGGAGCAGTTTTGCGTGGCAAAAAAGAAGCTATTTCTGCTTTTGAGGAACGTTTAGAACACGCCGAAGAGAATTTGCAGCGTTGGTTTACCGCCCAGTTACCTGTTTTACTGTCAGGAATTAAGCTAGATTCTGTTTTATCTGATGAACAGAATCCTGACACATTTGCTCTTGTCCAGACGCTATTGACTGAGAAATCTCGTGTTGCTAAACTACAATTAGAAGTTCAAGCCGGTGCTGAAAAGATGCAATTGTTGCAAGAGTTAGTAGCTGAACATCAAGGAGTTTTGACCAAATGGCGCAATGAAACAGAGTCTGCTCTCGGCACAAATACAACTGCTATAACTTCAGCATTAAAAGATGCTGCTGGAAATGCTACTACTTCTGCTGTGGGTGATGGCCATGGCACTCTCTACGTCGTGGGGCTTGGGGATGAACAACTTGATGCAGTTATGCACACAGCTGCAGAGATCGAATCACAGCTATCTTTGCGCGTAGCCAATCTTTCTGCAGCCCTGCATATTGCAGAAGAAAAGCATTTAGAATTAGAATCTCGCACTGAAAACGCCAATACTCGTGAGAAAGAACTCAGATTGCTTGTCGAGCAGTTAATGGGAGAAGAGCGTGCATTTAAGACATCTGCCGCAAAGCAATTGGCACATTTGCAGGTCCGTTATGAACGCACTTCAAGTATTGAGTTCCGAAAGATGAAAAAGCTATATGATGATGACAAAGCGGCATTGCGTTCTGAGCTGGAGCGGGTGTTAGGATTGGTCGATTTTGCAAGAACAGCAATGTTGGAGCAAGCTAAAAGACGAGATCAAGACACCGAGGATGCGCTTGCTGCGTGGACCGCTGCTGAGGCAGAAGCAAAATCAGCTGTATTATCTGCAGCTGAGAACAGAAATGGTCCTGAGAATGGAAATGTCGCAGATGAAGCAACATTGCGCGTGCGAGCAGACTTGACCGCTGCAGCACAAGCAGCTTTTACACGAGCCTTAGATGTCAAAAAGGATATTCTATCTCAGCAAAATGGTGCTAGGTTGCTGGCTACTATTTTAGAATCTCCTGGTAAAGTGCGATCTTCTGGAGATATTGGGCGCCTGACTCTGTCTTCTGAAGGCAACCGTATTATTGATGAAGAGGGTGCCAATCTTGTTTTCCCTGACCTTTCTGATGTCGTGGCAGGCCGAATACGTGCACTGTTAAATAAAATAGCTAATGGTCCAGATCTCGAGTCTAAATTGAAATCTATGAAAGTTTACACAGGTAGTCGCGATCCAGATTTCACCGTGGGTAATAATGACGATTCTTCGACCTCGTCGTCGTCGACAGATGTGGAAGATGTCCAGGAAAAGAAGTTGCAGCAAGATATAGCTGCGCTTCATCATAATCTTGAAGAAGAGCGACGGCGTGGAGAGCAAGCCCGAAAAGACTTCCTTGCTCTCGAAAAATCCTTAAATGAACGAAACTCGCAACCGCTACACCATTATCCGCCCGCGCATGGTCCTCCCCCTGTGCAGACCCATCCTGTTTCGCATCATGCTTCATCTCATAATGATCCAGGTCATCATCCTTCTGCTCATCATGTACCACATTATATGCAGGCAACTGTCGCAACCATTCGTCAAGGCGCCCACGTAGATGAGAAAGATGCTCATTTACGTGAAGTGACTTCACATGAAGCTCAGCATTCGTTATACGCGGATGCACACAATCCTCATCGTCAACATGATGGTCAAAACCACCATAATAATTCTGCGCATTTAAGTACTCATGCACCTCAGGACCATGCTTATCATAGTGCTTCATATTTAGCTGCGCATCCACACGGTCACACTCCAGGTGTTCGTGGAAGTATAACTCAGCATCACAGTGGACATCATTCAGATGAAGTTTCATCAGCTTTGGAAGTGGAATACCAACGCAAGCATGCAGAGCTCGAATTGTGGGAAAAAGAGATCCGAGAACGGCATGAAGATCAAGAGCGCTTGCTAAAGCAAATGCAAGTTAAACTTCATGAAGTGGAGGAAGCTGCAAATAGAGAGTTACTGGACGCTCGTAAGGAGTGGGAATTAGAAAAGCAAACGCTGCATTCTGCACATAGCGAGCGGTTGGATGGGCACAGTAATATGCTTACTGAATTGCGCGTAGCGAATGAAGAGCAGACAAAATCGTTGAAAGAAAGATATGAACACGCCTTGCATCAAGCCGAAGAAGCGTTGGAGCAACAAGTATCTGCGTCCGCTGAACAAATTGCTCGTATCGAACATTCACTACATCGTACCCAAAGACAGCTAGAGCTAGAAAGCGCAGCGGTTACTCAAGGTAATCAAATTCGTGCAGCACTCGAGGCTCAAACCGCTGAGATGCAGCGTGATATGGAGGAAGCATTGGCGGGTATTTTGGAACTACGCCAGCAGTGCAACAGCCATGAAATGAGGGCTAATGAGTTACAAGAAGCGTTAAAAGCAGCAGAAGCTGCTTTAAAAGAAGCGCAAAATCAAGATCTAAGCCCTCCTTTTATGTCTGCCGCGGCTCCCACACCTTTATCACCGGATGGAGTTGTTCGCAAGCCGAAACTCGCATCAGATGAATTTGTCGGTTTACAAGTTTTATTAGAGCGTACAACAGATGAATTGGAAAATGCTCGAACCCTCTTACGGGAGTCGGAGAAACGGTATACCAAGGATGTTGCCGTACTTAGGGAACAATGCCAAACACTAGCCTTAGAGCGTAACAACCTGCAGTCCGAACAAGCTGCAACCGCTAGTCGAGAATTCCAGTATGGTGCTTTGGAATCTGAAGAGGTAATAAGACGCCTGGAATACAAATATAAATGCAAAGTTGTTGAACTAGAAACTGTGTTACGCGGTTTAGGAAATGAATATGCGCCTGCAGAAGATGAACAACTTACGCCAAAAGTCCCTATCACCATGCAATCGGAAATGTTGCGTCATCGTTTATTGTCTGCTGAACAAGAAATTGAAACACTACAACAGTTGCTAAGTAGACAGCGCGTTGAACGCCGCGAGGTAAAGAAAGAGTTGGTTTCTGTGCAAGAGGAAAATGCAAAGTTGCTGTCGGATATTGAAGCTTTGACAGAAGAAACAGAAGGGTTGCGTCGCGGACGTACACATGGAAGTGCGGTTAAAGAGGGTCGCAAGGGACAGAAGAGCCAAGAACGCAGTTCGAATAGTCGAGAACGGAATAACGTTTCCAATACTAGTAATGCGATTAGCTCCCCTGGACGCTCACGCGTTTTAATGCCGACTCAAGCCTCCGCGATGAGGTCAAACTCCATGTCACCTTCACGATCTACTGGCAATGAGTTGCGAGACCTTCAACCGCGTCCTACTAGTACATCACCTTCTTTGGGACGCCGTGCTCGTGGTAATCATGTTGATTTCAAAATTGAAAAATCAACCACCGCCCAAGAAGAGACAACTGAACATCCTGACCGTAACTTATTCTCTGAACGCGAAAGCATCAGAAATGCTCGCATTGATATCAGTCGTTTACAGAATCAATTAGAAGAAGCGAATCGTCAAAATGCAGTCTTAAAAGAAGACATTCGCCGCAAAGCCAAACTATTGTCTGCAAATAAAGTTGCAAAAGCAGGAGAGGAAGCAGCTGCAGAGCAATGGAAAAATGAATCCTTAACGTTGGAAGAAAATGTACGCCGCCTAACTAGAGCCATATCCAATAAAGATGCTCTAATTAAGGACTTGCGCAGTAAGCTGGAGGTCCAAAAGCGCCGCGAGGCTGAGCTAAATGAGTCTAAAGACACAAATGTTGCTCCAAATACAGCATTATCTGGTGATTTATTGAGTTTATCACATACTGAGCTTAGATCAAAATTAAGAGCAAGTGAAACAGAGCGTTTAAAAATGCGTTCGCGCGTTCACCATCTGCACGACCGTCTCGTGGAGACCCAAACTGAAGTGCAGCGTTTGAGGAATGAAATTGATGCTGCAGCTAAAGTTGAGAATAATATGGAAACACTTCGCAACCAACTTGCGCGTCGAGAAGCACAAGTACGTTCTCTGAAACTGCAATTGCAATCTGTCAGAGACGCGTCAGATGTGGCGCTAGCTGAAGCAGAGAAGAGCGCTCAAGCAGAAAGAGCACAATACGAACAAATGCGTATTTCTTATCATGAGCTTATGCGACAAGAAGCTGATCGGGTGCAAGCTAGCATGAGTCCGCCTAGAGCTAAAAAAACTGTTAAAGTAGGTGGAGAAGCTGTTAATAAAACAGCTATGGCAATAACGGCAAAACCTGTCCCGAGCAGCAAACCAGGCGTACCGCAGATTCAGGCAAAGGCTATTACACAAAGAATAATACATGAGGCTATACACGAAGATTCACACTCAACAAGTGATGATGAGCAACCAACGCCGGTAGAACTACCGGCAACGCTTGGTTCAGATGTCAATGCAGATTTAGCAGATATATTAGCACAATTATCAGGAAAGCTCTGAATATTTTAATGTGTTCACATGTACATATAACAAATATATTTAGTCATTCTCGGCAATAACTCGAATCATTGAATCCATAATTCGCCCTTTAGCACGTTCAGGCAAAACCGATAATACTGAATTACGATATAATGACAATATAGGCGACTGTATAACACCGAAACGCTGTGCCATATCTGAGAGGACGGTGAGTTTCTGAGCTCGTGTACATACCTTGCTATTGTACTTCTGTAAGGCTACATTTAGTCCAGTCTTCGATGTTCCTTCTAAGCATCGATATAATGCGCGGGCTTGTTCTAAGCTTACACCGGCACCTACAGCCAAGATTGGGTCAAACGTATGGAAAGCATCACCGATAAAAGCTACAGGCATATCTGAAGACGCACTAAGAGGATTAGCTTTGACTGAGTTGGCAGTGCCCATGACTCCAGATTGGAGATTATATACTTTGCTAATCTGCTGCACCTGTCGTGATGCCCATGCTTGAGTCACGGTAACATCACTATAGTTGATGTGATTAGTTTGGCTAAGCACTTCCTCTACAATTGATGGCCATCCTTGCATTCGAACACGCAGATCAGCAAGACGAGCGGGCCCTGCGGTACAAGAACCATTAGAAAAAGGCCCGGCGAAGGGAGATGCATCACTGTTGGAAGGTGGTTCAGAACGCGAAACAGCTGCAAACCAGGCATATGTCTTTAGGTCCGTATCATCGGACTTTCCCTTGCGAACACTACCTTTGCCTGTTCCGCGTTCTGTTCGCACCGGAACCATAGCGAATCGCGCGCCTGGACCCCACATTTGAAAAGAATCGCTAACTTTACTCATGGCCTGTTGAGTGACTCCGCGAAATACTTCATAACCTCTGTGGTAAAAAGCCAAGTTAGTTTATCATCAACAAGCAAGACTGCAAAAAGTCATGTTATCATTTTATGTGTTCTAAATGCATAAACACAATACTTACCTGTACTCTAATCGTGATGAAGCCTTGTCCGGACCACCATGTAACAACGTATACACAGAAGAATGCGCGCCATCAGCAGCCACCAAAAAGTCACATGCAAAAGTCTCGGTAGTAGAATGCACATGTCCAGCAGATAAACCAGTTAAAGTGCTGTTATAATGAATATGAACAGGAGCGGCAGTTTGTCCGGCTGCAGTAACTTTGCGACTCAAGCTATCATGAAGAGCTGTCAGTATGTCGCCATTGGTAAAAAAGCCAAGAGCAGGAGTATTGGTACCAGACACATAACTATTGAGCCCCACGGAAGGTCGAATTATCCAATCGCCTTTTTTCCATTCTCGATATCCAGAGCCTTTTATAAATGTACCTTCATGGATTAGTCCCTTGCAGATGCTTGAAGAACATATTTCTTCGATGCATTTAATAGCTGGGTTCCAAAGACCAGTAAACTTTTTTTCAGCAAAAAAGTTCTTAGATTGCCCCGATTCGATAATAGTAATCTGCGATATGGTCGGCAGCATACGCAAGTAGCAAGCAGCAGCCAAACCGGCTATCCCCGAGCCGCTTATGACTACCTTCATTTTTTGGAAATAACACCCTTATAACAGTATGATATTTTCAATTTTAGTCAATTTTCTAAGTCACAGTATGTATACTCTGCAGGGAAAGGGTCAAAGGTTTTGTGGCATTTTTGCGTTTTTTGGACGAAGACCGACGGTCGTGAGTCCGAAAACTGCGTAAAGCAAAAGCGCTTTGAGCAGAAAGAGCGTAATAGTTTTGTGGCATGCCAGTTGCCCTTGCACAAGCAGTTGAAGGTCTTATACAGGAGTCTGCGTCCGTGGCCAAGTTAACTCAAACTCTGGAAGTAGATCAGCTGCTGAGCAGCCTCGAGAACTGGCTGTCTGTCACTACAACTGAGCTGCGTTTATTGAACGAGCAGATCGATTTCACTCTTAAGCTGGTTGAACAACAGTAAGTTTGAAGTCGAGCAATGCGTCGCTCAGGTAAACTTACTCCTTTGAAAGAGAGTCAGGATGACCTTCTGGCAACGATGGACTTCAATCAATATAGCACGTCTTTGATAGCAATGCGACGCTCTTTACAAGAACCCATGGAACAGTTTCCCAAAGTTCAAGTCCAGAACACGTCTCTACCTACAGGCGGTATAACGCAGTCTGTAGAGACTTCAGTTGCAGAGGGTAAAGCTGAGTTGGAGGTGCTGAAGGCAATTCTAAATAGGGAAGGCTATATCAATCGTCTCACTCGCAGCTCTCGTTCTGTAAATAAAAAGTTCAAACCAGAAGTAGCAGACATACTTGATTTGGTGCGAGCTGCTTCACTTGATGTTATAGAGGCCATCGTGCGTTGGAGGGAAGCTAAGCAAGATCACGATGCGGCATTCATGTGGAACCAGGTAAATTACTTGTTGAAGATGCCATCTGATTTAGATTTTCTTTCGAAGTATCTTGCTATTGAGCGTCATGTGGGCTTCGGATTGACCAGAAATCCGTTTGTTGTTCCCTCGCCGCTTGAAGATGGAGTAATCCTCTACAAAGATTTAATTTTAAATCCTGGAGGCATCAGTGGAGGAGGACCTCAGGACGGTTTTATGATAGTCGGCGGTATGACGGCAGCGATGCTGAAAAGTAAATACGAGCCATCCAAGCAAACTCTTCAAAATGCAGGTAAAACTGAGCGTTTTGATCCGACCGTCATCATTAGCCCATATGGCCGTCCTGCCAAGAAAACGCAGAAAGAACTAGAGGCAGAAAAAGAGCAACAATTTGCAAAAAGCAACTCATTTGTCACAAATTCTGATATGAAAAGGTTGCGCCAAGCAGAGCTTGTAATTCTTAAAGAAGAAGACAAATTCGGTCGCTGGTCTCGCGACCCAGACGACCGCTTAGTGCCTCACTTGCAAGCGCAGGCCAGATTGGCCGCTGTCGAGCTAAAGAAAGACGATAGACGAGCAATTCATAAGCCATCGCTTACAGCTAAATCCCATGCCCCTCACGCAGCAAGCTCTGACGTAGGTTTGGTAGAAGAGGTGTGGCAGCCACAGGCAAATCCCAAAAATGAATTGGCCCAGAGTAAATATCTTGAGAATGTGGACGAGGATGTGAATGCACTGCGGCGTGGCGAAGGCAAGATAGGCGGGCAGTTAGCTCCCCTCAGTACCAAGGGTGTAGAGACACGCATCCGTAAACCCATTCGCAGCAGCGTGGGTAGCCAAATGGAGTTCAATCGTTATCGTAGAAAGAAAATGCTCACTGAGCGTCTAGCGGAAATTGACCAGTTGCGAAGAGAAATTCAATCGCAAAAGGAAACCCTTGACGAGGTAAGGAAGAAAACTTTGCAAAAAAAGCGCGAAGCCGCTAGGCAAGATCATGCAACGAAAACTGATAGCTCTTCTGTGCGCACGAAAAGCGCAGGAAGTAGCGATTTAAATCGACCCAAAAGTGTCGGATTTGAGGTCACCGGTGGCATCAATACACAACCTTTGCCAAGCATTAGCGCTAGCACAGATGAAGATATAACAAGTTCATCTTCTGGTAAAGATAGATTGATCAGTGGCAATGACGTGATCGGTACGAACGTGAAAGCTCGCACCTCCCAAGCAGTACGAGATGCATCCACTATTGAGATCGACCCCAGAGGTGAAGGCGAAACAATGGCTGTCATTCGCGCTACAGTCGCAAAGCATGATGAAGGACTGGAACGATTACGCGAAGAAGAAAGGCAGATTATGGATCAGATCGAGCACATCGATGCTGATGACTTGCGCATGCTTGATGTCAAAGAGCAAGAACGGCGCATGACTGGCGCTGAACGTTCTCGAGAAATTGAGCGCAAACGCCGTTTATTGACTTCGAAAGAAGGCAAGCGGAAAGGCCCTCCTCCCCCAGAATCTTCCAATTCATATGACTGGTTTGCCATTAAATGTCAAGCGACGATTCGTGGATGGCTCGCGCGATGTTTCGCCAAATGGTATCGCCAAGCTTGTCGAAAAGCTTGTATAATCATACAAGCTACTATTCGTGGAAAACTGGGTCGTCTTCGTGTATCAAGATATAAAGTGAATTATTTTGCGCAACAGCAAATTGCCAAAATCTTCCGAGGTTACAAAGCTCGTGGTGTAGCCGCTTCGGCTTCTGCTGGTAAAAATTTAGGAAAAGCTGCAGTGGTCATACAGAAAATTTATAGAGGTCATGTTGGGAGAAAACGAGCCAAATCAAAAAGGTCTCTTGACATCGCAAGTGCAGTTGCCAGAGAATCAGTGGACCCTCGTGCCTTATTGGCGTCAGACGTACGTGAACTCGGCTTACGAATTCAATATGCAGTCGAAGAACCC
>JACCDO011003722.1_pt1 | contig 17867 bp, 16 predicted proteins | sample 7446101 | NCBI WGS metagenome assembly JACCDO01 (sample SAMN15323440, study PRJNA562643) | freshwater metagenome | isolation source: river surface water | place: USA:Blue River Watershed | collected 2017-08-16 | reverse complement strand
GCTTCTACAGTTTCTTCTTTAGTTTCTTCTTTAGTTTCTTCTTTAGTTTCTTCTTTAGTTTCTTCTTTAATCTCTTCTTCTACAGTTTCTTCTATAAGAGCTTCTACAGCAGCTTCTACAGCTTCTACAGATTCTTCTTTAGTCTCTTCTTCTACAGTCTCTTCTTTAGTTTCTTCTTTAGTTTCTTCTTTAGTTTCTTCTTCTACAGGAGCTTCTACAGGAGCTTCTACAGACTCTTCTTTAGTCTCTTCTTCTACAGGAGCTTCTACAGGAGCTTCTTTAGTTTCTTCTACAGGAGCTTCTACAGGAGCTTCTACAGGAGCTTCTACAGGAGCTTCTACAGGAGCTTCTACAGGAGCTTCTACAGGAGCTTCTACAGACTCTTCTACAGGAGCTTCTTTAGGAACTTCTTTAGGTATCCATTCATATTTAAGTATTTTTTCATTTTTGTTAATATGTATAAAATTATATGATTTATTGTATAATTGAACGGTTAATGTTTGATCATAATAAGGATTAAATATATTATTATTAATATCTAATAAATCTTTATATTCATCACATAATGATACTTTAATAAATCCATTTGTATTACATTTATGAATGCTAACTCCGGTTGATACATTAAGATATGTACCAACAGCTAATTTTATAGGGTTAGGTGTTGAGTATTTAAGAAAATTTTCACCAATATCAGGAATACCAATAGATGAAATTACATGTAATTGAAATGGTCTTGTATCAGTCATTATTAATTGTTATTATATATTTATATATAATAAATAAAATTTTAATTAATAAGAGTTTATTTTTTTATTCTAATGAATTTTTTATATATCTTTTATTTTCAATATAGTTATTTATCATAAATACACCACTTGTTATTACACCACTTGCTAAAACTGCTATTAATAACCATAATATTATATTCATAATAAGTAAAATTATTGATGAATCACCATATTCACCACCAATTAATCCATAAAAAGGTTCTTTAGATTTAAAATAATCTTTATTAGTTGAATATCTATTTTCAGGAAGTGAGCACTTCATTTCAATATCAGATTGACATACTGAAGGATATTGATTACAAACTAATTGACACTCATCTTTTGTTAAATTACCAGGTGAGCCACATATAGTAGTTATTGTTCCAGTAGTATTATCTTTTGTATTTTTTGTATTATCTTTTAACCATTCACTAGATCCATTAATAGATGAAAATGTATTACAATTTACATTATCAATCTTACCAACATCCGATAAACAATAATTTAACATTTTTCTATTAACATCTTGTAAATTATAGTATGGTTGATTATTATTTATATGACTTACACAATCTGATTTATAAATATTTTCATTTTTAGAACAATAATTAGCAATAACTTTTTTTATATCTTGAGCATCAGTAGCTCCATTATAATTTGTTGTTTGAATAGAATTATTAATTGATACACATAATGGATCAGTAAGAGGATCTATATTATCAGATGAGCAATTTATTATATTTTTATCATCTGTTTCTTGAATAAGAGTTAAAAATGGATCAGTTGTAATATTATTATCATTGTTATAACTAATTAAATTTTTTAAATATATACGAAAAGTATTACTATAAATTTGATCATTGTTAGTTAAATCTATATTATATACTGTATCACCTGTTAATCTTTCTATTTTAAATGTATTTTTAGATTGATTGATTAAATTAATAACAAAGTTATCAACTCCTAATTGTAAATATGGAGATACTTTACGTAATAATATTAAATTTGGATCTACTAAATCATTAATAGTTAATGATGCTAATATCATATCATCTATAGGTTTTATAGCATTAGGCATTCTAATATGAATGGATTGTGCTAGTTCAAGATCAGCAATAACTGATGGTCTATTTAAACTATTATAATATGAAAGTAATGATCCTTGTATATTTTTTTTAATAAATTCATCTATTAATTTATTTACTTGATTTTTAAATTCTTGAGCAGCCCATGATAAATCAGGTTTATTATCAGAACAAAAATTAGTATCTACATTTTTTGATGAGGTACAGTAATTAAACGCATTATTTGTTAAATTATTATAAATCAAATCATTTTGATAAGCATTATCTTCAGATTTAATAATATCAACAATATCTTTAACTCCACTTGATGTTAAATCAGTGGTTTCTGACGTTTGTGATACTCTTTCAGCTATAGCGTTATAATAATCTTGTAATTTAGAGGTACTGCCTGCCATAAATCTAATTGGATCTGAATATACTATATTATTTCTATCAGCAGCTTTATTTCCAACTACTCTTTTTAAATATGATTTACAATTAGTATTATAAATATTAGTTCCAGTTGAACAATATTGATAACCACCAGTATCACATACCGCTTTTAATGATGGCGATAAATTGCTATTACTACAAAACGTATTACAATCTCCCGCAAAATGATCTATCATAATTTACTATATGAATATATACATTTTTTTATTGATATACATAAATCTTAATAATTATGCTTTGAATAATTCACTACTTCCTAATGATGTAGATATCATATTAGATTTTTTTGATCTAAATCTATCATTTTTTTTATCTTCAAATGTAATATCTTTAAATTTAGAAAGTTCATTACTATTTATTGAATCTAGTGAATTTTGAACTTCAATACTATAAGTATCAGGTTTATCTGTTGCTATATAACGACGAGTATTTACAATTTCAGATAATGGCGGAATATCATTATCATAAATTCTTTCTGTAAATATATATCCTGATCCTCTAGCACTATTTCTTTGAGTCATGTAAAGATTATCACTTGCTGGATCAGTATCAAATTCAAAATTTCCAACATTTGGAGTTGTTATAGGTTTAGTTTGTCCTTTACCTACTGGATTAGTAATTTTTTCTGATACTACATTGAATTTATTTTTTGTTCTTTTTATTTTAGTAATTCTATCATCTGGTTTATATAATTTAGATTGTTTATAAGTACTATTTTCTTCCTTTACTTGAGCGTTATTTCTACCACCAACTTCTCTATATTGTTCCATACGTTTAGTTAAAGCTTTAGATAAATTTTTTGAATTCATAGAATAGCGTTTAGAAAAACCTTCCGTTCCAATTAAATTATTTTTACTATCATATCTAATACTTTTTAATATTTTCATCTTATCTTTTTTTGGTATTTTCATACCCCCATGATTACCGTAAATTTGATTAATTATTTTTAATGGTTCTCTTAAACCTAAATTAACTTTATTTCTACCATTATAAGCTTTATATGTATTAATTTTATTTATTTTATCAATTTCTTTTTTGTGTGTAAAATTAGCATTATTAGCAGCAGATCCACCAGGCATTCTTGAAGGATTAGAAATTCTATTAATAAAATTATTTAATCTAGAATCATTTTTTAAATCAACTTTAGAATTCATTTGATTAATTTTATTATTTTTAATATTTTGTTTTAATTGATGCTTTACTGATTGAGTAAATGCTGATTTAGATTCATTAAATTTTTCATCTTGGATACTCATTCTAAAAGCAGCATTTGCTGATTGATCTACAGCTTGTTTAGATCTATATAAATTTGAAATTGAACTTATACCATATTTCATATCAGGTTGTGATTGCCATTTCTGACCTACTTGATTACTTAAAAAACTTATTGGATTATAACCATTTACAGGAACTATTGTCTCTTCTTTAATTTTATAAATACCTTTTTCTTCTTTTAAAGAAGTACCTACTTTATGAATAGTATTACCAGGATTTGGATTACTTTTACGAACAGCAGCATCAACACTATCATCAAATATATTAGCCATTCTTGTAGCAGTAAGACCAAATCCACCATATACAGCTCTATCTAATAACTTTGATGAAGCTACACCTTGAGCTCTAACATCAGGATCATCTTGTAATTTACCTCTTATATATCTTTCTTGTCTAAATCTTGCTTGATCAACTACTTTAGATACAATTGGATCATTTTCAACACCTCTTGGATCTCTACTCATTTCACCTAAAAATAATTCAGGATGATAAGGATCTTTTTTATAAGGAGTTCCAAAAGCATTTATATTCAATAGTAAATCTCTATGCGGGTTTTGAGTTCTTGGTAATTCATGTTCAAATATAGGTTTATCAGCACCCGTAAATCTTAAAGTTTCTTTTCTAAAATTTTCTAATGTATCTGGATCATAATAAACATCAGGAGTAATTGGCTGAAATTTTAATTTAGAAATTGAATCAGGTAATGATGGAATATCATATAATTTTTTATATGGCTTACTAAACATAATTAAAGTTAATTTTATTTATAATTAGATATATTATAATTATCTTTTTATTTTAGTAATTTCTTAAAATTGATATAAAGATAATTATAATATATAGAATCTTTTAAGGCTTTATAAAAACTAAAATAATGAAATTATTAACTCAAATTGAATTAAATTTAACTATAAGTAATATTAATTCAATATATACTAATGATTTTAATAATATGATTTTACAAGAATGTAAAAAAAAATATGAAAATAAATGTTTAGATGAACAATATATAATTTCTATCAATAAAGTTATAAAAAGATCAATGTCTAATCTAATTCATAGAGATTTGGATGCTAAAATAAGAATTTATGTTATAGTTGAAGCTCTTGTTATGAGATTTGATAAATATGACGTTATTACAAATATGATAGTTAATAAAATTATTCCTAAAAATAAAATTGGTATATATGATTTATTAGAATGTTCTAATGAAAATTGTAAAGCTTTAATTAAATTAGATAGTAATTTAACTGAATATAAAATAAATGATATCATCCCAATTAAAATTGGTTCATCTTTACTTAAAATTTTAAATTCACAAGTTTTAATAAATGCTTATCCATTTGTTCCTCATAAAATGGAAAAAAATGCTTATTATATACATAAATCATTAAATAAAGAAACTAAAGATTTTACTAATTTAGTTTCTATATTAGAATCTAAACTAAAACCAATAGAAAATAACCTAAATTCTAAAAGATATATTTATTTTGATAAATTATTATATCCATTTAAAGAAATAGTTAAAAATCATATCGGAAAATCAGTTGATTTAATTCAGTTTGTAAATAATATAGATCATTATGAAGATAAGTATGTTTATATTGATCAAACTATTAATTTATCTGAATTAAAAGTAAGTATTTTAACTACTGATGAAATTTTAAATTATAACAAAAAAAATAATAATGATAATAATGATATGATCATGATAAATAATAATACATCATTTATAAGTATATTATTATTTACGTTTATAAAACATATTGATCTATTAAATGATTTAATTACTACATATTCTGATGATAATGTATTTGAACAACATAAATATTTATGGAAATTATATGAATCATATAAATTTTAAGTTTTAAAATAAATTACTTTTATACATTTTTTTTACTGATATAAGAATTATTAATAATATAAATAATATGATTAATTCTTCATCAATTAAATCAAGAATTTTATCTAATATTAAAGAATTGGATAAATCTGATTATTATGATATATGCGCTTTAATTAAAATGTATATAACTGATATTGATAATGAGATAATATCAGTTTCATTAAGAGGAACATATATTAATTTGGATAAATTAGATAATGGTTTATTACAACAAATGGATAATATGATTTTAACTAAATTACAAAGAATTCATTTAAATCAAATTTAGAAAATATATAATATATAATAGAAATATATAAAAGCTAAAAAAATATGTCTGATATAATATTTGATTCATATATTAATTCAATCTATGGCTCTGGATCTTCTATTGAATATTTTGATTCAGGTATAGAACAAGATATAACTGGTGGAATGAATATTAAAGAATTTATAAATAATAATTTAAAAAAAGAGGATATTGATACTAAAAGCGTTTCTAGTGATGAATATAATAAAGATGATACTAAAAGCGTTTCTAGTGATGAAGATGATAAAGATGATGTTAAAAGTGTTTCTAGTGATGAAGATGATAAAGATGATACTAAAAGTGTTTCTAGTGATGAAGATGATAAAAATGATACTAAAAGTATTTCTAGTGATGAAGATGATAATTTAAAAAAAGAAGAATCTATAGTTGGATATATGGAGATAAAGGGTATCCATTTAATACCTATTATAGAAGAATTAAAGGATGAAATTTCTTTAATAACACCTATGAAAATAAATATTAATGATAATTGTAAAATAACTCCAGAGGATATTAATATAACTTTATCTAAATTAACTTAAATTATTAGTATCATTTAATAATTTTTGTTTTAATATAGAAATTATTTCATTCTTTTTTTCTTCATTTAATGTTTCATTTGTTAAACTTGCCTTTTTTTCAGCTTCATCATATTTATCTAACATTTTTTTAGTATTTTGATTTAATTGATCAACCATATCATTATATAATTTATTAATATGATCTAAAGAAACATGTTGGTTATTTTCTTGTAGTAAATATTTATAGTATAAAGCATATTGTTTATTTTTAAGATAATAAACATTACGTTTATCTTTTGCTAATAATATTTGATCTTCTTTAGATTTAGGATATCCAAAAGCAGCATTTATATATTTTTTAAAAGCATTTTTATTAAAAATTTGCTCAACTACAAGATATTCATATACTATTGGATGAATCTGTGAAAATGTAATAAAGTCTTCATTTTCATTTAAAATAGTTTTTTTTCTTTCAATTCTTTCTAATTTAAATAATCTTTCTTTATTGTCTTTAATATAATTTATAATCTTTTGAGCAAATTCTAACCCCTCGGTTATCATTTTTTTTACGCCTTCTTTATATTCATCTTTAGTAATATTATTATCCATTATTTATAAGTATATATTTATAAATTATAAGTTTGAATTAAATACTTTTATATATATTTTATATATATTTTATTCTGGAATTACTGTAGTACGTTTAAAAGCATTGTAAGATGTGTATAAAAATGGTATAGCCATCAGTATATATTTACTTATTTTTATATATCTCATTTTATGATTATATTTTTTTAATTCTTCATTTTGGTTATCAAATGCTTTTTTTGATTCTAAATATTCTTCATATTCTTTACTGTTATAATTAATATTTACTGAATCATATAGATTATTTGGATTTATTAATGGTGATATTAATGGAATTGGTTTAACTATAATTGGATTTTTAGAAACAAACATTTCTGTATATTGATATTTTTCAGTAGTCATTAATACATATATTGCTATAGCAAATGAAATAAATATAAAAAATGTTATTAATAGATCTAATTTTCCACAATATAGAATAAATAACTTTTCTTTTCTTAATGAATTCAATCTATCTAAAATAGTATTACCACTATTAGGTATGAATAAATCTAAAAGTAATTGAAATCTATTTACTTTATGATATACATTATCTAAAGAATAAGCAGGTGTTGTTTTAAAATCATCTAATATTTTTAATTCAAACTCACTATAATTATTATCTCTAATTTCTCTTATGCTATTAGATCTACCTATGGTACCTAATCTTTTTATACCTTTGGATTCATACGGTTTAACTTGTATTCTATTCATATTGTATATTATACAAAAATATTTATTTATACATTATTCGCTTAATATAGAAGCTGGATTAAATCTTCTATTTTTTTTAATATTTTCTAAACTTGATTTATTGATTATATATTCTTCTTCTCTATGCTTTGAGGTTCTTTTAAATATACGCCATATAGTTATTAAACCTGGTATAACAACCAATAAGGTTTTAGTTATTAATATTGGAGTTCCATTCCAAGTAGAGTTATATTCATCCAATTTACGTTTTTTCTCTTCATCTAAATTATCTTTACTATTATTAAATTGATAAAATTGTGAAGCATTTAATTCCCATGATCTTAAAAATATAATAATAGAAATTATTGCGCTTATAAGTACAAGAAATGTCATTAAAAATTCCATTCTATCAATTTCAATAACATATAATTTTTCATTCATAAATCTTTTAGATCGTTGATATAGATTATTAGGTTCATTAAATTTAAATAAGCTTGTTATTAATTCTAATCCATTATATCCTGAAACATTCTTAATTGAATAATCGGGTGATAATCTAAAATCATCAATAATATTATCTTCAAGAGTTTTATGAGTTAATTTTACCATATGTATATTTTTTTCAGTATCATACTTTTTTAGAATATTATTAAAATTCATTGTAGTTATAGTTATTATACAAAATTAAATAAAAAAATTAATATATAATTTAAATATTACTAGCATTTTGTCTCCAAAAATCAGCTTCTGCTTTATCATAACCTTTAGATGAAATTAAATTTTCTATTTCTTGCTGAGCGGTTGTTAATTTAGGTTTAACAATTTCTTCTTTATTATCTAATTTACTTCTTATTTGACCACCCTTTTTATCTTTTTTAAATCTTTGCTGATAATAAGAATCCATTTTTGAAAATTTTGAATTAATTTCTTTATCATCAATAGGGCTTTCACTATAATCTTGATTTTTCATTTTTATAGTACTTGGAGCATTTTCGGATTCTTGCTCATCACCAAGCATTTCTTCCATTGCTGTTTTATAGAAATCGTTAATTCTATCAGTTTCATCATATTTCTCTGATGAAACTGCTAAATTTTTTAATGTTTCTAATTTAGCTAATGAAACAATAATATTATTAACACCATAATCAATATCGTTATTATGTATTAAAGCAGGTATAGAATTAATACCTTTTTTAATAAATTCATTGATATTAGTATCGTCTAATATTTCAATTGTAAAATAGTATCCAGAATCAATTATATATGTATATCTATCATTTATATAATCCATAATTCTTTTATTAAACTCTATATCATCCTCAAAGTCTCTAAGTAGTAAAACTAACTCAGTTAAAGATTTCATTTTTTAAAATACTAAAATTGATTACTATATCTATATATATAAGACATTAATAATTATTAAAATGAATCAACAAACTATTATTAAAAATTTAAAAATTACAACAAATCAAATTGATTTATCAAAAACTCAGTATATAAAACTTAAACATTTAATTCCTGAAACTTCTAATAAAAAAATTGAATTTGAATTACATAATAGTAATTGTTCATTTTCAAATGGTTTTAGAAGAACTATAATGAATGAAATACCGGTTCGTTATTTAACTGTATCTATGTCTGATATTCATACAACAGATCCATGGATTGTAAATGATATTATAAAAAATAGAATTGAAATGATTCCAATTTCTCAAGATATTCCAATTGGAACCACATATTCACTTAAATTTGAAAATAAAACTGATAATTATGTTAATGTTATGTCATCTGAAATTAAATATAGAGGTTCATCTGTTAAAGATATTATACAATCTATTCCAATATGTAGCATTAATTCTATGTATTCAATCAGTATAAATAATATTATTGTATCTGAATCTTATGGTTATATAAATGGTAGAGTATCTGTAGGTCGTGTTTCATATGAAATATTAGATTATGATATGGTTAATATATCATCTGCTGTTTCAAATCCAACTATATTTAAATTAATACTTGAAGTGCCAGGTAATATTAATCCTAAAGAAATTATACTAAAAGCAATTGATAGTATATGTAATCGTTTAGATAATATAGATTTTAGTTTATCTAAAATAGAATATGGAATATATAAATTACTCATACCTAATGAATCCCATACTATCGGTAGATTATTAGAAACTTATATATTTAATTTATATCCAACTATTGATTATGTGGCTATGAGAGAATCACACCCTTCTAAAAGAGAATGTACCATTGATATTAAACATAATGAAGCAGAAAAATTAATAAAAAAAGCTATAGAAATCATAAAAAAAGAATATATAAATATTAAAAATAATTTTAAATAATAAAAATGTATTTTACATATTCATACGGTATTTTACATATGTAGTTAATAAAATCTTTACTAATTTTTTTATATGATTTTTTTCATCTTCATCATAATTATTCCATATTTGTTTTAATAACCCAATCAAATTTTGAATAGATTTTTTATCAAAATCTTTACTATCAGTAATTGATTCATTCCATTCTTTATTGATCAATTCATCCCACTTATCCCCTGCTATATAATCCCTATACTCAAACAATTCCTTACCTGATTCTGTTAATAAAATAGTTCTATCTGTAGTAACTATTGCTGTATATTTTCTTTTTAATGATCCTGCTATTGTATCCTCTGGTAGATCATTGGATACAATATCAATTAATTCTTTTAAAGTTTTATTGTAAGTTTTATATAAATCTGACATTTTTTAATTTGATTCTATTAAAGTTAAAATATATAGTAAAAGAAGGTTATTTATTATTTATATATCTTATTCTAAAATAGATTAAAAATGGCGCGTGGTAAAAATAAAATGAAAGTTATTAGACAAGATAATATTGATATAGACCAAGATGAGTTATTAAATATGTTTCAGCAATTAACCGGAGATCCATCTAAATTAGATCCTGAAATTATTAGAGATAAATATGAGAGATTAAAAAATTCAATTCAAAGATGTAATAAATTATTATATAAATTTAAAGATGTTATACTTAATAGATTAATTACAAAAATTAATAATAATTCATTTTTTGATTTTGAAATTAAAAGATTATTAGATTTTTTAGAAAGATCTAATAACTATATTGATGAAGAAGTAAATGAAGAAAATTTAGTTCATATATATAAAGCATTAAAAGAATCATTTATTATAGAAGAATATTTAAAAGTATGTAAAGTATTAAAACAAGGTGAAGATTGTATTAAAGATAGAGTTAATTTATCTGATATTTTTATTAAAAGAGCTGTTGGTGATGAGTTTATTATATTTGATTTTTGTAAAATTAATTTTAAACATTTATTTAATCATATTTTATCTGAAAATATATCAGATAAGAAAGAATTAGAAGATGCTAAAACGTATATTTTACTAACTTTAAATATGTTATATATAACAACACAAGATATTTATAATATTATATCTAGTCCTGATATTGATATTGATAAATTTTCTGAAATCATTATACAAGCAATAGGTGCTGCTAAAAAGCAAATATCTAGATGTGATAAAGCATTTAGATTAATTGAAAATAGTATTGATTTACTTAAAAATAGTATGAATAGTTATTATAAAGACTTTGTGGCTACTAGTAATCCAATGATCATATTTGAAAATTTTATAGGTGATGTATCAAATGATTTACATATTGATACTCAAACTATGGCTCAATTTAAAAGAATTATATTTCATTTTAGAAAGAAAGCGGATAACATGCAAATTAAAAATAATAAACTTGATGGGGTATTTTCTACATTAAATAAAATTATTTCTTCTATGGAAGACAAAACATCAACTGAAGACACGTCCATAAGTGATACTGAAGATAATGAAACTTAAATTTTAAGATAATATTTTTTTTTAATTTGTATAAAATTGATTATCATAATTAAAAAATATAATCATGATAATAAATACTGAATTACTTAAATTAAGAAATTGGATTGATCTAAATGAAATTGATAAATTAGGACTATCTTATAATCCACATGCTATACATATTTTAGAAAAAAATTTAGATAAAGTTATTTGGTGGGGATTATCTTATAATCCAAATGCTATACATATTTTAGAAAAAAATTTAGATAAAGTTATTTGGTGGGGATTATCTGAAAATCCAAATACTATACGTCTTATAGAAAATAATTTAAGTAAAATTTGGTGGTATAATTTATCTTATAATCCAAATGCCGTTCATCTTTTAGAACAAAATTTAGACAAAGTTAATTGGAAAGCATTATCTTTAAATCCAAATGCTATTCATCTTTTAGAACAAAATTTAGATAAAATTTGTTGGTGTAATTTATCAGCAAATTCAAATGCTATACATCTTTTGGAACAAAATTTAGATAAAATTTATTGGAGTAATTTATCTTTGAATCCAAATGCTATACATCTTTTAGAACAAAATTTAGATAAAATTAATTGGAATGGATTATCTAGAAATCCATCTATATTTATATATGATTATGAAAAAATTAAACAAGTTAAGAAAAAAATTAATGAAGAAATAATAAATGAAGTATTTTCACCTGAAAGAGTTATGAAATATTTAAAAACTCATTCTAATTTAGAAAATTATATGAATTAGATATTTTTTTATACTTATATAAAATTGATTAAATTAATAATTAATATATAATATGACTTCTTTAATGGATATATTAAATAAAAACCATATTAATTTAATTTCAATCATATATCTTATAATTCAAATATATTTATATAATAATTATGATGATATATATTTAAATATCGTGTTTATTTCTTATATAATGATTCTTATGATTATATAACATAATTGTATTATTTTATTTTTTTATTTGAAATAAAACACCTCTAAACTTTTCCATATTTTTATCACTAACTTTATATTTATTAAATTCTTCTGATGATACATTATTTAATCTAGAATAAATATAAAATAAAGAATAACTACCACAATTTCCGGTGTCGTGTCGTTGATGTTCTATAGTTGATACTAATTTAAATATACAATTACATTTAGTAATTTCTGCTATTTGTACTCTTTGATTTTCCCAGTATGATAAAAATATATTATTTTTAATATGAGTACCGCTTGAATTGAATAATTCTATTATAATAACATTATTACCTTGAATATCTTTATTATCTAATGATATAAAAATACTAAACCAATGCTGTCCTGATCTTGTTGATATATCTGTATTAAATACTATACCAATTGAAGTTAATGGTACGTTATTATATGTTGATAATTCTTTAGTAGATGGTTTTTTATCTAATCCATTTTTTATACACTCTGGAAGGTTAATATCAGTTAAGGGTAAGACTAAATAATCAAATGATTTTAAATTACTTGGTGGAAATGATTTCATATCTGACATATGAATAAATGTATGAGTAAAACCTGGATATTGTTTTCTAAATTGAGACATACAATTATCTATTTCTGTATTATTTAACCAATAATTACCATCTAATGAATCAGCAGTTGGTTTAAACGCTTCCCTATGTATCTTTTCTTTAATATTTATTGGTATATTTATAGATTCTAATATACATTCATCAGTAGAACAATTTGTTTCTTTTTTTATTTCATCAATTGAATTATTATTTGTATAATTAGAAATAATATTTATATGATCATTATCTAAACAAGTATTATTTATAGATGATTTATTAAGAGCACAATTATTCATATTAAAAATAATATATTAAAATTAATAATATCAAAAAAAGATATAAAATATTTAATTCATAATACTTTATATCATTATTAATTTCTTATATTTTTATAGTAATATACTTTTTAATTAGTTCTTCATTTAATTTTGATTTACAAGTTTTCATTTTTTCATAATCATAAGTAAATATATCTGGATTTAAAGATAATGGCTGCCAATTAAAATATTTAAAATATTTTTCTAGAGTATTAATATTATTATTTGATGTTCCAAATAGTATTTCACATTCATTTTTGTTTAATTTTTTTCCTAAAATATTTATAGTGTTTGAATTTTCAGATAATTTATCAAAATCAACTATATATGTTCTTTTTTCAAATAATTTAACAATATTTGGATTGTATAACAATTCCCATTTATTAACTTTATCTAAATTTTTTTCTAAAATATAAATAGCATTTGGATTTAATGTTAAATCATACCAATTAACTTTATCTAAATTCTTTTCTAAAAGATGAATAGCATTTGGATTTTTAGATAAACTCCACCAATTAATTTCATGTAAATTATTTTCAAGTATAGAAATAGCATTTGGATTTTTACATAATGTAGTCCAACAAACTTTATCTAAATTTTTTTCTAAAATAGAAATAGCATTTGGATTTAAACACAATCTTTCCCAATGTATTCTATCTAAATAATTTTCTAAGATATGAATAGCATTTGTATTTTTACATAATCTACTCCAATGTATTTTATTTAAATTTTGTTCCAAAATACTAATCGCATTTGGATTCAAAGATAAATTACCCCAATCAACTTTATCTAAATTTTGTTCTAAAAGATGAATAGCATTTGGATTTAAAGATAATTTTTTCCAATTAACTTTATCTAAATTTTGCTCTAAAAGATGAATAGCATTTAGATTCAAAGATAATTCATTCCAATCAACTTTATCTAAATTTTGTTCTAAAATATAAATAGCATTTGGATTTAAAGATAAAAAAGTCCAATTAATTTTATCTAAATATTTTTCTAAAATATGTGTAGCATTTGGATTTTTAGATAAACCATTCCAATTAACTTTATCTAAATTTTGTTCTAAAACAACAATAGCATTTGGATTACAAGATAAATTATACCAATTAAATTTAATTACTTTAGATATACAATCTTTTAATTTCATCATAGAAAAAATCATTATTATATTATTTTTTAATTATATCAATATTATATCTTTTACATAAATTGTTAATTATGTAAAAATTATAAGTATTTAATTAATATGTTATTAATATAATAAATATATTATGACAACAACTTTAGATTTATCTTTAAAAAAAGAATATGCTTTATATTCAGATGTTTATGATATAGATACTTATACTTCTATTGATACATTAATAGAACAGTCAAATAAATTACAATTAAATACTTATCAATCGTTTGTTAAAAATTTATTTAATCCTTTAAGTAGTCATAATTCTTTATTTTTAATTCATGGAACAGGAACAGGAAAAACTATATCGTCTTTATCTATAGCAATTGAATATCAAAAACAGTATAGAGAATATATTTTATTAGAAAAAAATAAAGTATATAATGATATTCATTCTATAATAGTCATTGGATATACAAAGGATATATTTAAAAATGAATTAATTAATTATACTGAATTTGGATTTGTATCAGAAGATGAATTGAATGAATTAAAAAGTTATCAATCATTGTATCAAGAATCAAAAGCAGTAGAAGAAAAAATGATCAATTTAAAAAATAAATTATATCGTAGAATATCTGATAGAAATATGAATGGTATATTTAAATTTTATGGATATAGACAATTATTTAATAGAATAATAAATTTATCTGATTTAAGTGAAAAAACTAAAGAACTAAAATTATCAGAAGATAGTGATTTAAGTAATTTAGAATCAATAAATATTGATCCAAATAAGATAAGAAAATGGATAAAAGAAGGGTCAGTACGTATTAATAAATCATTTATAGAATCATTAAAAAAAAGTTTATTTATATGTGATGAAGTTCATAATATTTATTATCAAAATGATATTAATGCTTATGGATTAACAGTAGAAATTATAAATGATTACTTTAATGAACCAAAATTATATAACCCTAATTGGACAAAAGATAATGAAAATTGTATTAGATGGTTATTTTTATCAGCTACTCCATTATCTTCTTCACCATCAGAAATTATTCCTATAATAAATATTTTAAATAAAAAATCTAATAGAGTTGAATATAAAGATATATTTGATACAAATACTAAAGAAATAACAAATAAGGGTTTAGATTTAATATCAAGAAGAGTTGATGGATATATAAGTTATATAATGGATGATAATCCAATTCAATATCCTCAATCATCATTTATTGGTGAATCTATTGAAAAAATACCTTACTTAAAATTTATTAGATGTCCTATGTCTAAAGAACATCAAGCTATTTATGATCATTATTTAAATAATAAAGATAAAGTAGTAATAGAAGATAATAATGATGAGGCAAATAGTAAAAGTAATACTTTAAAAGATATTGTATTTAAATCAGAAGTAAATAAAAATAATATTATTTATAAATACAATGAGTTAAGAGATGAAATAAAATCAAATATTTCTTCATATAAAGAAGATTCTAATGGAATATTAATAAGTGATACTTTTCATTTAAATCAATTATATAAATATTCTAGTAAATATTTTAAATTAATGGAACAAATTTTAAAACTAAAATCTATTGAACATGGTAAAATATTTATTTATCATCCTTACGTTCAATCAACAGGTGTAAATTTAATTTCTAGTATTTTAAAAACAAATGGATTATTAGAGAATAATGAAACTCCGAATTATAATAGTATTTGTATGAACTGTGATAAAATTTATAAAGAACATGATAGTAAAAATACTTGTTCTTTTACTGCTGTTAGATTTATTGTAATTACTGGATATATATCAAAATCATCAGCTGTTAATAAATTAATTCAATTTAATTCTACTGATAATCTTTATGGTAATAAATTTAAAATATTATTAGGATCTAAAGCTATGAGGGAAAGTCATACATTAAAAGCGTGTAGGCATTTAATGGTAGTTCATCAACCATCTAGTATATCAGAATTAATTCAAATTATAGGAAGAGGTGTTAGAAAAAACTCACATTCATTATTATTACAAAATGAAAGAAATATTAATATTTATATATTTGTTTCTTCATTAAATAATAATTCTATTAAATCAAAATCTAAAGATAGTATTAATAATCTAAGTATAGAAGAAATTAATTATTATGATAAAATGATACTTTATCAACGTATATTGAAAATAGAAAATGTTTTATTTAATAAATCTATTGATTATTTAATTAATTTTAGATTTAAACGAAGAGAAGTACCAAAATTAATAGGAGATTCATTTATATTAGATGAAAAATTAGCAAGTAGTTATAAAACAATGAAATCATATCCAATAACAAGGTTAGGATCTATTGTTAGTAATACATTTTATTTTAATCAAGAGACTAATATTTGTATTTATTTAATAAAAAGAATTTTATTTGAATATCAGCCAATTATTACAAAAACAGATTTAATTAAATTAATTAGAAATCCACCATTTTCAATACAAGCTGATATAAATTTAATATCAGATGAAGCTATTGAATATTCATTAGATGAAATATGTTATACAAAAACATCATCATTAATTATTAATAATTTAAACAAAAAAAATAATCAAGTAAAATCTTTATTTGATACTTCAAAAATTATTATAGGACCTGATAACAAAGAATATTATATTAAATGTTATATAACAAATAAAGATATTGTATTTTATATTGATTCTACTAAAACTCCAATTAATGATCTACATGATTTAATAACAGTAAATCATTCTATCCAATATGAACATCAAATTAATTTAGAAGAGTTATCCAATCATTGGAACGATTTAATAAAAATTGAAGATATTGTATTTGATATACAAAATGAATATAAAAAAAATAAAACGATACAAGGTTCTATAATTAATAGAATTAATCAATTTAATATAGAAACTCATACAAAATTAATAGAATATTGTATAATTGTTATCATACAAAAAATATTTCATAAAAAAGATTTTAAAATAATTCCAGAATTTTTAATTGAAATAATTGAGTATTATGAAACTAATAATATTTTGATTACTATTAAAGATACTATTAATACGATTATATCTACTATATATAAAAAATATACTATACAAACAGGAGATGATTGGAAAGAAATTATAACAAATCAAAATAAAACAAGTAAAAATAGAATTAATTATAATACAATTCCAATAGGTCATTATTCTAAAAAATTTGCTAGAGTTATTAACCCTGATTTTTTAACTGATAATAAATTGATTAAATGGAATGAATATAGCACAATTTTATTAAATAAAAAATGGGAATATCCATATAATTTATACGGATTTGATGAAAGAGGTGATAATATTTATAGCGTATTCAAAATAAAGGATTTAAATAACGAT
>JACCDO012339701.1_pt1 | contig 17868 bp, 13 predicted proteins | sample 7446101 | NCBI WGS metagenome assembly JACCDO01 (sample SAMN15323440, study PRJNA562643) | freshwater metagenome | isolation source: river surface water | place: USA:Blue River Watershed | collected 2017-08-16 | reverse complement strand
TAGCATAAATGGGTGGTGGTCTTCTTCAACTTGTCGCTTATGGAGCTCAAGATGTTTATTTAACTGGTAATCCCCAAATTACTTTCTTCAAAGTCGCTTATCGTCGTCATACTAATTTTGCTATGGAAGCAATAGAACAAACTTTTAATGGTAATGCTGATTTTGGTTCTCGTGTAACTTGTCAAATTACTCGTAATGGAGATTTAATAAATCGTGTTTATTTACGAGCATCTTTTTTTAATAACTCTACTAATTTAACAACTGCTGTTGAAAATAATGGTGTTGCTCTAGTTCCTTATTTTGGTCTTAAATTATTAAAATCTATTGAATTAGAGATTGGAGGTCAACGTATTGACAAACATTATGCCGAATGGTTATATATTTGGAATGAGCTTTCATTACCAGCTGGCAAACGCGAAGGTTATTATTTAATGGTTGGTGGTGATAAATATAATCATTCTATTTATTTAGCAGCCCAAAAAACATATCGTGTATATGTTCCATTAGAATTTTGGTTTTGTAGAAATGTTGGTTTAGCTCTTCCTTTAATTGCTCTTCAATATCATGAAGTTAAAATTAATATTGATTTTGAAACTAGAGCTAATTTAATAGATGCTGGTGCTAATTATTCTAATAGAGGTTTCAGTCGTCGTTTAGGTGATAATACTGAAGGAACTACTGCTTTATTAAATAGTGCTTTAACTACTGCTAATCAAGCTAATCTTAAATTACAAGAAGTTTCTTTATGGGTTGATTATATATTTTTAGATACTGATGAACGTCGACGATTTGCTCAATTATCTCATGAATATTTAATTGAACAACTTCAATTTACTGGAAGTGATACTATTTCATCTGCTAATACTACTCGAAGCATTCGAATGAATTTTAATCATCCTTGTAAGGAATTAGTATGGTATGTAAAACCAGATGTTGATACTGGAAAAACTACTTATTGGAATAATTTTAGTGATAGAACTTCCGATAATAATATCTGGTTAGGAAATAATCCAGTAAATAGTGCTAAAATACAATTAAATGGTAATGATCGATTTGCTGAAAGAACAGGAACTTATTTCAGTTTAGTTCAACCTTATCAACATCATGATAATACTCCTAATGCTTTCCATACTGGTATTAATGTTTATTCATTTGCTATAAAACCTGAAGAACATCAACCATCAGGAACTTTAAATATGTCTCGAATTGATACTGCTGTTTTATCAGTAAGTTCATCCAAGACTGGTAGTATTTATATTTATACTACTAATTATAATGTTCTTCGTATCCTTTCTGGTATGGGTGGTCTTGCCTATTCTAATTAAAACAACAATTAATTTTTCCTTCCTCAATATTTTTCTTTTTATTAGTAGAATTAATAGTTATTTTTAATAATTCTATTTCTCTTTTTGCAGCCAATTCTTGAAGTTTTATATCATGATTAACTTTAATTTTATTAAATTTAATAATATCTTCATTACGAATATTTTCAAATATACTAATATCTTTAATATCTTTAGTATATCCTTCAACAGTTTCTTTTAATTTATCATATAAATCATCAGTTAATGAATTATTCATTTTAAAATATTTAATTAATTCTTTTTGTTTATCATATAAATTCTTATAATTAAACAATGTATCGTGAATATTTTTTAATTTATCCATATTTTCCTTATAATTCTTAAATTTAACAATTGAACTTAATATTGTTAAAATAGTGCTTAATGATAATGATAATACATTAATAATTAATGATACTGTTTCCTGTGAAATATAATCTTTAATTTTTGATTCTTTATATTGTGTATCATAATTAACAATAGTAAGTCGAATAGCTTCAACAAATGTTATAATAGTTGATAAACTTAAAATTAATAAAGAAATCTTATTATATCTATGATAAATAAAATCATATTTAGATGATACTATATATAAACTAGTTGTAATTTTTTTTTTATTTTCTCTAATCATGTCTAATAATTCATTTGTTCTATGAGTAAATAAATCTGATTTATCTTCACTTGTTTGTGAACCTTGAGTAATATTAACTAAATCTGCTGATGCTGATCCAATTCTTGGCAATATATCAATAAAAACTTTATTATTTATTGGTTCTATTTTTGGTGTTTCACTTTCATCATTATTTATTATTTGAGGTATTTCTTCTTCTTTATTATGTATATAAAGAACAATATCTTTATTTTCATTATCCATTTTAAATATCTAATTTTAATTAAATAAAATAAAAATAATTTAATTTTTATAAATATAATAAAAAAGTAAAATAAGTATTATTATTATAGATAATAATACTATTAAAAAATCTCTAACATCAAAACATCTTCTAATTTTTTCTTTTTTATTATAAATTATATTTGATAATTTTATTGAATTACTTATTGCTGATTCAAGAGATGTAAATGAATTTTTATGTTTTCCATTATGTGTTCCTAAATTATATAAATTACTATAAATTTTACTTTTAAAATCTAAATAATTATAATTTGGAATTTTTAAATAAGCTGTTTCATTTGATTTCCATTTCTTTTCTTTTTCATCATAATAATTATTTATAAAATATAATGTTGGTTTTGAAATATTTTTATAAATTAATCTTAATTGTTCTAAAACCTCTTCTATTAATTCTTTTTCATTACATTCATTAGCTGTTTTATTATAAAGTTTGCCTTTAATATCTGTATAAATAATAGCACAACTTATAACAGATTTTGATTTACTTTCTTTAAATTTCATGAAATCACCCATATTTGAATGTATTAATCCCCAATCAGTTTTAGTATTAAAAATTTTTACATCATTTTCTAAATCTAATTTATAATCCCAATGAAATGTTATAGAAATATATTCATTATATTCAGTTTTTTCAACATAATCATCTGTTAATTCAAATGCTTCTTTAAGTCCATTTATTTGAATAAGATTTTCAGGAGGCATAGCAAATATAAAATTAGTTCCTTTAATTTCAGTTCCATCTTTTAGAATTATTTTTTCAATTTTATTTTTATTTTTATCAATTTTAATGACACCATTATTTAAAATAAATTTAACTTTTTTGTTTTCTAAATATTTTTTCCAATAATTAAATAAACCATCATCATTTGGAATTTTTGGAACATAAATTGAATAAAATAGTGATTGTATTGTTACACTAATAAATTGATTTAAGGAAATTTTAGTGCTATCTCCACCATCAAAACTTCTACAAAAACCATCAATATTATTAATAGTTTCATGAGAAAAATTATTAATTTTCATATAATCATACATACTAATATTAATACCATGTTGATTATTAAAAATAACTGATATATAATCACGTGTTAATAATAAAAATTCTTTAAATCCAAAAATACCATCATTAAAAACAAGTTTATTTAAAATTTGAATTAATGAATATTTTTTAATAAATAAATCATTAAAATCCAAATTCATTGATTTAAGTAATTTAAAAAAATTTACATAATTTCCAATATAAACACGTGGACCATGTTCACAAAAATAATATTCATTTTGAAATTTTTTTCTATTAACCTTATGACATCCACCAATAACTTTATCTTTTTCAATAATTATAATGGATTCTTCAGGATTTGCACGTTTAGCATAATTTGCAAATGCTAATCCTGCAGGTCCTGAACCAATTATGACAGTATTATAAAAATCCATTATACTTTAATACTTCTTTTTAACATTAATTTTTATTTTATTTTTATTTTTAACAAAAACACTTGGGTCATATGGTTCTTCATCCTCTTCATCTTCATAAAATAATGTGTTTTGTTTTCTTTCTTTTTCTAATTGACATAAACTCCATAATTCTGGTGTGCATAATTTAAAATCTACATCTTTTGCTTTATACCATTTTACTTGGTCTTCTAATCTATTACTTTGAATTTTATTATCAATAACTAAACATTCATAATTATCTGTGCAATGATCCATAACTGTGCAAAATGTATCAAAATTATTAAAAATTCCTGCATAATGATGATAAATCTTTTCTCGTTCTTTAATTAAATTATTTTTAAAAATAAAAACATAATCAATATTTGCTCGAAGAACAGGAGGAAGACCAAGACAATATTGCATAGTAATAAGAAAAAAGATTTTATAATGTCTACCATTCATAAAAATACTTCGAATATTTTTATCAGTCGGCCACGTCTTATCATATAAACAATCATCTAATATCATAAAAGCTCTGCTATCAATATCAGAAGCTCCAAATTTTTTCATTTGGTCATTTTTTTGTTTATTAATATTAATTTGTCTATCTAAAAATCTTTTAATAATAGTTGGTTCATATTCATCATAAATAAGCATATTAGGAATAAATTTTTCAAAATGATTATTAGCAGTTTCAGTTGGACTAATCACAACACCAACAGGTAAATCTTTATGATAACTTAAAATATCTTTCATACAATAAGATTTTCCGGTATTACGTTTTCCTATAAAAACTACAACCGAATCACTTTTTATAGTTGACGGGTCAAATTTCTTTAACTCTAATTTCATTTATATATAATTATTATTAATAATATATTTATATATGCGTAATAATTATTATTAAAAATCATTAATTAATAATTAGATAGTCAAAAAATGAAATATTATTTTGTTTCTTTATTTATAACAATAATAATATTTATAATAATTCAATATTTAGAATATAATAAAAAAGTTGAAGATTATGAAAATCAAGAACCTTATAATTTATTATCTTTAAATAATTTATTATTATTTATAATAATTTATATTGTATTAACAACAGGTTTATTTTATTTAAATGGTTCAAATACCAATTTTTTTTCATTTCTGGAAATTCCAAATAAATCAAATGTAAATAATAATAATAATGAAATTAAAACTGATATTGATCCAAAAGTTCTTTCAAAAATAAATGATAATTTTGATACTGGATTTGCTCCATTTAATAGTGATGATGATACTTCTTCTTTAAGTTCAATCAGTTCTAATAATTCTATTTAAAGAATTAATTTAAAGGAATTATTAAATGCTTTCAAAAGAAGAATTTATAAATCAAGAAATAAATAAATCATTTGTTTATGAAGATATTAGACATCTAAATAATAAATTAATTAATGGAGAAAGAGTAATTTATACAAAATTTGGAGATGGTGAATATCAATGTATGACTTTACAAAAAATTGGAAATACTAATGCAGATAATGATATTTATACTTATGAATTTGGAATAAAATTAAAAGAAGCATTTTGTAATTTATGTGAAAGAAGTAATAATGAAAATATTTATATAGGAAAATGGCATACTAATGAAGTATCAAAATTTTATTGTAATATACTTTATGATTATTATATATCAAATGAAAAAGAATTAAAATCTATTCCGTTTGTAAATTATCATTTTTGTCAGATTGATTATAATTTTAATAAAAATGATAATTTATTAGAATTTGTAAAAACTATTAAATATTTAAATAAAACAAAAATTATATTTGCAAATGAAAAAAATAAAAAATTAGCTATTATATTTAATGCAAATTATCATTTAATAATTCCTGAAATTTCATGGTTTGCAAATGGTCATCATAATAAATTAGAAGAACAATTAAATGAATTGTTAACTAAATATAATGATGCTCTTATTTTATTTGCAGGAGGAATGGGTTCAAAAATTATAATTTCAAATTTAAGTAACAAATTTCAAAATGCAAGTTTTATTGATATTGGGTCTTCATTTGAAATACTTGCAACAAAAAATGATTTAAGAGGATGGCGTTATATGGGTAAAGAATTTATAAATAGTTATGAAAATCAATTAGAATATTTTAAAGAAGTATTACCTGATAATTATGATACTATTTAAAGAATAAAAATAATTAATTAATAAATGAATTCTCTGTTTATTGATATTGGAACAAATGTAAATACTGATAAAATAACTCATCATGGATATGATAGATTTTATCCAGATTATATAAAAAGAGATATTAGAAATTGGTGTTGAAGACTATTGTAGTATTAAATTATGGCTTGAATATTGTCCAAATGCTTTTATTTATGGTTTTGATATTAAAACAGAATTAAATAATGAACGTGTAAAAGTTATTCGTGGTGATCAATCAAATGAAGCAGATTTAAATAATCTTAAAAATAATATAGGTGATAATATTGATGTTATTTTAGATGATGGAAGTCATATTCAAACACATCAATTATTAAGTTTGTAAAATTATTTCCATCTGTTATAAATGGAGGTATATATATTATTGAAGATATAGAAACATCTTATTGGAAAAATAATAAATCTATATATTATTATCATTTAAATGAAGGAGTAAATAGTAAAACAAATTTAATTAATGTATTTTCAAATGTTTTACATTTAATTAACAGAGAATTTATTAATAATGATGAAATTGAAATAGTTAAAAATAGCAGTATTATACCTATTGATATAATTGATACAATTTCAACAATTACATTTGGACAAAATTGCATAATTATTAAGAAAAAAATGGATTATGAATATAAATATAATAATCGTAAATATAGATTTTCTTAAACAATTTTTGAAATTAATTCATTATAAGTTAAATCAAATATTCTAACACCTTGTTGTTTTTCATAATTTTCTCCATAAAAATCATCTTCTATTATTTTTCTTAAATTAATCTTTATTTTAAAGATTTCTACTATTACAATGATTAATATAATATAAATTATATAAAGATAAATTGTAGCAAATATTTCTTTAAATCCAAAATTTAAATAATTAGGAAAAAATGTTAAAAGAGGCAAAACTTTAAAAAATATTAAACCAATTGCTAATCTTAAAATATTTGTTCTATTTATTTTATTTTTCTTTGCCAATATAACTATAATTATTATATTTTGAATAAATGAAATTAATAAAGCAAATAATGGACTTATTTTTATTAATCCTAATTTATAAAATGAAAACCATAAAAATATTGTTATTGAAAATGTTATTTCTGTTAAAATTACAAAAATAACGTCTGTTAATATTAACTCTTTTTTATTAAATAATATTTTAACCATTAATCTATTTATTATTATTATAATAATCATTTAAGGATTAATTATAAAATGAAAATTGAAAGGATGATTATCGACGATTATTTAAAATATCAAGATGATTATAAATATAAATATGGAGAGAATACTATAATTTTAATGCAAATTGGTTCATTTTTTGAAATGTATTCAATTACTGAAAATTGTCCCTTTTTATATAAAATTGGAGATATTTGTAATTTAATAGTTTCACGAAAAAATAAAGCAATTAATGAGGTTTCAAAAAATAATCCTTTAATGGCTGGATTTCCATTATATACAAAAGATAAATTTGTTCAAATTTTAATTCAAAATAATTTTACAATTGTTTTAATAGAACAAATTACACAACCACCAAATCCTGAAAGAAAAATAACAGAAATCATTAGTCCTTCTACAAATATAAATACTATTTCTAAAAAAGGTAATTATATTTTAGTTTTTTATTTTGAAGAAATTAATAATCTTTTATTAGTTGGTATTAGTGGTGTTGATTTAACAACTGGTAAGTCATTTGTTTATGAAAATGGTGCATCTAAAACAGACCCTCAATATACTTTAGATGAATGTTATAGAATAATGACTACTTATAATCCAACAGAAATTTTATTATTATCAGATAAATTAAGTGATGATAATAAAAATCAAATATTATTAATTTTAAATAATAATTGTTTAATTCATAAAAAATTTGAAAATTATGAATTGGGAAATCAAATGAAAAAACAAGAATATCAAAATAGAATTCTTCAAAAATCTTTTGAAAATAAAACAATGTTATCTATTATTGAATTTTTAAATTTAGAAAGATATTCAATTGGAAGATTGAGTTTTTGTTGTTTATTACAATTTGCATTTGAACATAATTCAGAAATTATTAAAGAATTATATTTACCTGAATTAATTGAAAATTCTAAAATTCTTACTATTGATTATAATAGTTCTTTACAATTGAATATTATTAGTCATAATGAAAATGAAAGACCTTTAATTGAAATATTAAATAGATGTTCCACTGCTTTTGGTTCCAGAGGATTTAAAGAAAGATTATTAAATCCAATTAATAACAAAGAGGAATTATTAAATAGATATAATAAAATTGAGGAATTATTAATTGATAATAAATTTAAATTAATAAATAAAAATTTAAATAATATTATTGATTTAGAAAGAGTTAAACGAAAAATTTTATTAAAAAAATTAAATCCATATGAATGGGGTTCTATTATTAATTCATTAGAAAATGCAAAAGAAGCTTTAAAAATAATTAATGATAATTCTAATATAATTATAATTGATGAAATTTTAAAAAATCTAGAAATTTTAAATATTGATGAATGTAGTAAATTTAATATAAATGATATAAAAACTAATATTTTTAATAAAGGTTATTTAGAAAAAGTAGATGATTTAACTGATATCTATAATAAAAAAATGGAAAATTTAAATAAAATAGTTGATTTTATTAGTAATATTGATGATACATCTTGTAAATTAGATTATAATGATAAAGATGGTTATTTTATCAGTATAACTAAAAAACGATTTGATAATGCTTTGAAAAAAAATAGAGAATATATGAATAAATTTGAAAAACGAGTTGTAAATAATAATAATAATTATAAAATAACTTCCAGTGAAATTATTGAAACTTCCACAATTATTGATCAAGTTCAAAATGAAATTCAATCAATTATTAGCAAGGAATATTTGAAATTTTTAGAGGATTTTTTTAATAATAATAAATATTATATTGATATTATTATTAAAAATCTTACTGAACTTGATATTACCGTTTGTAATGCTAAAAATGCATTTGATTATTGTTATTATAAACCAAATATTGATATTAGTTCAACTAATTCATATATAAATGCTGAAAACATTCGACATCCTATTATTGAACGCATTTCTACAAATATAGAATATATTGGAAATGATATTTCTTTAAATCAAAATGGTATTTTATTATATGGAATAAATTCATCTGGTAAAAGTTCATTTATGAAAGCCATTGGATTATCAATAATTATGGCTCAAGCAGGAATGTTTGTTCCATCAACTTCTTTTACTTATTCTCCTTATAGTCAAATTATGACTAGAATATGTGGTAATGATAATATTTATAAGGGAATGAGTAGTTTTGTCGTAGAAATGACAGAATTACGAAATATTCTCCAAAGAGCTGATAGTAATAGTTTAATTATTGGTGATGAAATTTGTTGTGGAACAGAAGCAATTTCGGGGGTTTGTATTGTATCATCTGCAATTAATGAATTAATTAATAAAAAGGCTTCATTTATATTTACTAGTCATTTACATGAATTAACATCAATTTCTATAATTAAACAAGAAATTGATAAGAATTTAAAAGTTTATCATATGCATATTGAAATTGAAGATAATAAAATTGTATATGAACGAAAAATAAAAGAAGGACAAGGTTCTAATATTTATGGTATTGATGTTTGTAAATCACTTGATATGCCATTGTCATTTATGAAAAATGCTGAAATAATTAAAAAAGAATTGCAAGGAATAAATGAAACTATTATTAATACAAAGACATCAAATTATAATTCAAATCTTTATATAGATTTATGTGAAGTTTGTAAAATAAATAAAGCAGAGGAAACACATCATATTAATTATCAAATAAATGCAGATAAAAATGGTAAATTTTCCAATTTCAAAAAAAATGAAAATCATAATTTGGTTTGTATTTGCAATGAATGTCATCAAAAAGAACATAATGGAACTATTGGAATTATTGGATATAAACAAACAAGTGAAGGAATAAAATTAGAAGTTATAAATGAAACTAGAGTTAAAATTTTAATTAAAAAAGGTAAAGAAAATTGGTTTTATAGAAAAAAGAAAACTGATAAATTTAAACCAGCAACAGAAAAAGAAATAATTGAATTTTATAATAAACAAACAAAAAGTCAAATTAAAGAAATTGATATTGAAATGGAAAAAAGATTTTATGATGAAACTACATAAATTTATCTCTAATTTTTAATATATCATATTCTGTTATTTCATTTTTATTAGCTAAAATATTTAAATCAGTTATTAAAGCTTTTTTATCAATATTTGGATTACTTAATATTTTTGAATATAAATTTGATAAAACACTTGGAACTTTTCCTAAATAATTTATAATACCATCTATCATACCTGTATTATAATTATATAATGATTGCATATTATTAGCTTTTTTTATGATATTGGGTTCTCTAAAATTTTCTTCAATAATTTTAGAGGCTTCATTATAATCTAAATATTTATTTTCTTTTTTTTCATTAAAAACAAATCCTAAACATTTCTTTTTATAATAGTTTAATGAATTAAAAAAACCTTTTTTATCATTTTCAATTATTATATTTTGCATATTTATTAATATTTTATTTAAATCTTCTTTATTATTTTTGCTATTTATTAATAATAAACATTGACCCATATATTTATTTAAATCTATTGAATCTTTTCTCGATAATTTATTCATATCTACATTTTGCATTAATGTCAATATATATTTTAACATAATATCTGGATTTAAATCATCTGGTTCGATTGAAATTAAATGATTTAATTGTTTTTGTGATAAAAATTTTTTAGATTTTAAATTAAACAAATAATTAAACACAAAATAAAAACCTTTAAATGATAATCCAACAGCTTTAGTAATATAATAAGTTCTATATTTTATACTATCACGAATAAAACTATACCATCTTTTTATAGCCCATTTTGATTTATGATTTTTAATTAAAAATTTTAATTCTTTTAATATTTTATTAGATTTTTTATTGATATCTATTTTATTATTATTATAATCATCTTTAATTATAATTTTATTTTTTTTAAATTCTTGATGGATTTTTGATATTTCTTCAGGATATTCTTTACAATAATTATCAAATTCTTTTTCAAATTCAATAATATCATTTTTATTAAAAAATATTTTATTTTCTTCTTTTGTTATATATAAATAATCTTTGAATTTTTTTCTATCATTATTATCAATTAATAAATAATCATTATGTTTTCTAGTGCTATCTATATATTCAATTAAATTGCCATATTTATTTATTTTATTTTTATAATAATTATAATAATCTTCAGTTAAAATTTCTTGATAATTATCAAATAATGTATTTTTAGAATTATCAGGTAATTTTTCAAATTGTTCTTGAATTAAATTTAATTTGTTAAAATTATATATTTCATTTTGATTTAAATTTTTACTATTTTCATATATATCATATAATTTAAATATTTTATCATTTAATTTTTCAAGTTCTTCTTTATCAGTTATTTGTGATTTATATAATTCCAGATTATCTAAATTATCTTTTATTGTTTTTTCATTTGTAATTATATTATTTATAGATTTTATAAAATTTTCTGTTATTTTCTTTTTTTCCTCTAATTGTTTAATTTCATTATTGTTATTAGATAATTCATTTTTTAATTTTACTAATTTATCCTCGTCTTTTTTTAAATAATATAAATTTATTTCTGCTTCTGTTTTAAGATTTATTAAATCATTTACAAATTTATTTTTTTCCTCTGTTATTTCATTGATTATCTTTTTATTTATAACTATATTTTTATTATCAAATTTAAAGTGACTATTTAAATCTTTCATATTTTGATTTAAATCTTTATTTATTTTAGTAATTTCATTTTCTACATTTATAATTTCTTTTTCTATATTTATAATTTCAGTATTTAAATTATAAATGTTTTTTGTATATTTATCATAAGTAATTCCAAAATTACCTAAACCATATGCAAGCATACCTTGTTTTTTTTTATTATCTTCTTTCATTATAGTTAAATTATCAATCAATATTTTTTTTTCTTTAATTATTTTTTCTAATTTTTCTTTATCATTTATATAATTATTAATACTTCCCAATTTTGAATTGACAAAATCATTATTTATATTTAAATTTGTATTATAATTTTTGTTAATACCATCTTTATTAATAACTAAATAATTTTTATAAGTTTGTAATTTATTAATATTACTTTGTTCGTCCATTAATAAATTATTAAAATTATTAATAAAAGTTTCATCAAAATTTTTAATATTATCTATATTATTTTTTAAAACTAAAATATTATTTTCTTTTTTTAATATTAAATCATTAATATATTCATTATTTTGAAATATTTTTTTAATTTTTCTATCATTATCATTAATTTTATCAATAATATTTTTTTTAGCTTTTTTAATTTTATTATTTAATTCATTAATATTTTCATTTTTTTTTAATAGTTTTTCAAAATTATAATAATTTATTACATCTTCAACTATATCTAAATATTTATAATCAGTTGAAATATTATTTTTTTCATTTAATTTATTTTTTTTTAGTTTTTTTAATTTATCTTCTGTTTTACTGTATTTTAAAGCTAAATCTATTTTAATTAATTTATCATTATCATCATTTATATCTATATTATATTTTTTATTAATTTCTTTTAATTTTTCTTTTAAAATATTCATATCTTTTTTATTTTTTAATTCATTCTCTAATTCACTTCTTTCATCAATTATTTTTATTAAATCTATATTTTCATATTTTGTATTATTATAATGATTTAAAAAAAAATAAATACTTTTATCATAAACATTTATTTCATTTTTATATTTATTTAATTCATTTCTTAATTCTTCTAATTCATGATTAAATTTTTTTCTATTTAAAGTATTATCTTTTTTTAATGCTAATACAATATTTTTTTCTTCTTCTAATAATTTATTTATATTATCAATATAATTTTCAATTATTTTTTTTAATTCTTTATCTTCAATTTTATTTAAAAGATTATTTAAATTATTTTTAATATATAATAATTTATTATATTCTTCTGTATTATTATTATCAAAAGTAAAATTAGAAAAATAATCTGCTAAATCAAGTAAACTATCTTCATTATATGATTTAAAAGATAATTTAATTAATATTGATATAATTATAGTATAAAATATATATAAAGGTTTTTTATTTTTTGACAATATTTTTAATGAATTTTTAAAATTTTCAAGAATTTTAATTTTATTACCAAAATTTTTTGTTATTTTTTCATTTATTTTTGTTTTTATTATTTCTATGGACTGATTATAATCAATATTAGATTTTAATTTTATATTATTAAATTTATATTTTTGAATTATATTTTCTTTTATTTTTGGATCAAATGTAAGAAATTTTTTTTGCTGAAAAGGAGCTAATTTTGTATTTTTTTTTTGAATTTCAAATTTTTTTTGCTGAAAAGGAGCTAATTTTGTATTTTTTTTTTGAATTTCAAATTTTTTTTGAGATTTTAAAATTAATGCCGTTGTAAATGCCTTTTGACCAACATTTTTAGTTATATTTGTAACTACTGATTTTGGAACATGTTTAATTATAGCTTGCATTACTCTAATATAAAAAAATAATAAAAATAATAGTTACTAATATTTATGGCATTTAATGATATAAAATTATTATTTTTTTCAGTTTTTTTTGTTTATTTTATTAAAATTTATAATTCTATTTAAGGGAGATTAATTAAATATTGATATTCTTTTATAATAGTATCATCATTATTTTTATATTTATCCATTATATTATTAATTTCTACATATAAATAATCTTTAATTTCACTACTTGATTCATTAAATTTATTTATAAGTTTTTGACTAACTGGATTTTTTAAAGATGATATTTTATTTATAAAACTATCATAATTTTTATTAGCTGTTTCTTCTAGTTTTTTTAATGTTGAATTAAAATTTTCTGTAAAATATTCTTCTGAATCTTTTAGAAGTTTACTAATATTCTCTTGAAAAATATCTAATTGACTTTTAGAAATTTCTTTGATTTCTTTGTATCCCATTAATTGTTTTGATTTCATAATAATAATTTCTAATCCCAAATTATATACATAATTTTTCATTTTTGTAAGTAATTCTTGTTTATTTACAGTTGGTAATCTTAATAATCTCAAAAAAATATTTAAATTATATATTGCTATATCACCTGTTGTATTAGTAACTAAACGTGCAAAATTATTAATTGTAGTTGTAATATTATTTATTACCCTTTTTGTTCCTTCACTTGTTGTTATTATTATATTATTACACATAATATTAAAATTATTTAAGGCTTTAATATATAAATTAATATCTGCAATTTTACTTATTCCTATAAGAATTAATTTGATAAATTGAAAACTAATATTAGGAATTTTAATAAGAATATTAAAAGTCATTTTTAAAGAATTATATAAAACAATATTGATACTCATAATTTTCTCAATTATTGAATTAAAAAGTTTTCTAATAAAACTAATTTCTGCAATTTTTTTTTCGGATTGTGGCGTACTTTTAATTGATGGATATTTTTTTTCACTAGAAATTCCTAAATAAACCAATGATGAAAATGATAAAATTGTTAAAATATTTGTAATTAATATTTTATTCGTAATTTTATCATTTAACTCTTTATAATATTTTTTATCATAATTTTTTAATTCTTGCATTTCATAATTTTTTTTTAAATTTTTTACAAAATCATTTTGATGTTTTTTTGCATTTTCAATTTGTAATTTATTATTATTTTGTGGAACATCATAAATTTTAAATGGATTATATTTATTTAAATTTAATACAGGTGGATTATAATTAGTATTAACAGGTCCTAATTTACCATTATTTAATACTTGTTTAACTGGAGCAACATTTTGTTTTGCAATTTGTTTAAAATTTAAAGCTTTTTCACCAACTTTAGAAATCAACATATTACTATTCTATTATTAGTTTTTTATTAAAGTAAACTAAATCATTTAATATTTCTTTATTGATATTTAAAGGAATATCTAAACTTTTAGATAATTTTTTAATCATATGTTTTGGTAATTTTACTTTTTCTGCTTTTAATATTTGGTCCTCCAAAATAATTTCTCTATCAACATTTAAATTATTTATTAAATTTTTATTTTTATTAATATTTGTATTAATATTATTATTAATACCAAAATAATTTTTAAAATAATTATAAACATAATCAACAGTTTCTTTTTTTTTAGGTATTATATTTTTTTTAAAATAATTATTTAAATAATCATAAAAATTTTCTTCTGCAACAGCTTTTATTTTAATAAAATCATCATCATCTGTATAATTATCAAATTGTTTATTTTTTTTAATTTTTTCTAAATTTTCTTCAATTTGTTGTAATTCTTTTTCTGAAATATTATCAGTTTCATATTTTTCTTCTTCTTCTTTTTTTTTTATGTAAAGATTTTTATTTTTTTCCTTTTGTTCTTTAACAGTTTCATTTATCATTTGTTTTACATTATATCTAATTAATTTAATATCTAAAGTTGGTAAATAATTAGTGAACATTTGTAATAAATTAAATCGATTTATATTTGGTAATTCAAATAATTTTAAAAATATATTAAAATTATTAATTGCTTTATTTTTCATTTCTGTTGAAACATGTAAAACATAATTATCTATTTTATTTTTAAAACTATATATCAATTCTTTGGTTTCATCACTACTTTTTGTTATCATATTTGAAAACATATAATTTAAATCAGTTAAAGCTTGATAATATATTTTTTCATCTGTAATTTTATTTATATTTTCTAAAATAATTTTAACATAATCATAATTAATATTTGGAAGTTTAATAAATTTATTAAAATTTTCGCTAATTGTTTTATATAATTCTAAATTTTTAATTTTTTCAATTAAATTATAAAAAAAATTTATTATTATCTCAATAATTTTACTATTTTCTTTAACAACAATTTCTTCTTTTTTTTCTTCTTCTATAATCGGTTTATCTTTAATTTTCATATAAACACCTGATGCTAATGAAAATATTAATAGAATTTTAGCAATTAACACTTTACTTGTAATATTATCTGTTAATAATTTAAATAAATCATTTAAATTTTCATTTTTAAAATTTTTAATTGATGGTTGTTTTTCAAATTCTATTTTTTCTTTTATTGGTTCAGCTTTTAAAGCTTCAACATTTTTAGGTGGTTGCGCTTTTAAAGCTTCTATTTTTAGTGCTTCTATATTAGGGTTTTGATTAAAAAAAGTATTAGCAACAGTTGAAAATTGTCTTTTATTTGGTTGTGCTTCATAAACTGGAGCAAATTTATTAACATTTCCATAATTTTTTAAATTTCTAGTAACTCCTCTAGTAACTCCTCTAGTAAATCTAGGTATTATTGTTGCCATTTGCTCTATTTTATAACAAATTAATTATTTTTAGTAATTGTATTTATTGTTTCTAAATATAATATATAATCATTTAAATTGCCAGCTGATATATTACTTTTTTTATCGTTAACTATTAATTCTATAGATATATCAAATTTTGCATTTTTTAATATATAAGATTTAACACTTTTTATTAATTTATCTAAAATACCATTAGTTGTATTTTTTTCAATTTTTTCAATATTTTTTTCTATAGATAAATAATATTTCATTTGTTTTTCAAAATTATTTAATATTGTTTCAAAAAATACTTTGGCTAATTTATTAATTTTTTCTTGTTCTTCTTTATTTATATTTTTCTTATAATTATCTAATTTATCTAATTTATCTAATTTAGAAAAAAATCTAAATATTTTAGCATTAGTATCATACATATATGTAATTTCATTTATTTTAGAACTTCTAGTTCTACTAGCACTTTTACTTTTAGTTCCACCAGTATTTTTTAATTTTATTAATTCTTCATTCATTTTTTTAATTTCCTCTATTTTCTTTATATTTTCAAGTAATTGTTCATTTTTATATTTTAAAATTGATTTATAATCTTTATTTTTTTCTTCTAATTCCTCTATTTTCTTTATATTTTCAAGTAATTGTTCATTTTTTTCTTCTAACTCCTTTTTATTAATTTCATCTATAAATGATATAGTTTTATTTAATAATAATAATAATGTTATAGCATTTTGTATTAAACGTGCAAATGTGGGTATATCAATAGTTTTTAATTTATTTAAAAATATATTAATATCTAATTTATCACCGTATAATTTTTTATAAAATTTAAATAAATTTTTGAAATTAGTAATAAAATTTTTAAATTTATCTTTACTATGCAATAAAACTCTTTTTAAATAATTATTTAAAACATTTAAATATTGAATTAAACGAGATTTATTATTAATTCTTTCTGCTAATTTAAATAAAAATGCAATATTTTTATTTTTTATTAATTTTTGTTTTAATGCTGAATTAAAATTATTACTTAAATTATCCAATATATTAGTTGAAACATCTTTATATTTTTGTTTTGTATTTTTAATTAAATTATTAAAAATATCTTTTAATTCTTTTACAGTTATTTCATTTACTGTCATTTTCTTATCATATTCTTTCAATAATTCATAATATTCATTTAATTTTTCCTCATTACCAATATCTTCTTTATATAATAATTTAGGATGTTTTTTAGCATCAATTAATTTATGTTTATATAAATTTTCAACTATATTATTATATTGTGAATTAATAGCTTTATTTAAAAATGGATTTGCCTTAACTAACTGATTATTATTTTTATATTGTTTATAAAAATCTTGAATATTTTTATTTTCATAATTTAGTTTATTTTGTTTCATAATATCCGCATTTCCCATTTTATGATTATGAAGAACAGTATAAGGATTATTATGCATTTTATATAATGAAGGTTTTACATAATTAGTTATTGGTAGTTTAGGTGCTAATTTAGGTGCTAAATT
>JACCDO010030777.1_pt1 | contig 17872 bp, 19 predicted proteins | sample 7446101 | NCBI WGS metagenome assembly JACCDO01 (sample SAMN15323440, study PRJNA562643) | freshwater metagenome | isolation source: river surface water | place: USA:Blue River Watershed | collected 2017-08-16 | reverse complement strand
CCAACGTAAATTCTCTGGAGCAAATGAGTTCCAGGAGATCCAAACCAGTACAAAAACTGACATGTAAACGAGGAATCTCGCTGTTCCTAGAAAACGGGCAAATTGCTCTGACCAGCGACCAAAAGCTTCTGGATCATAGGAAGGGCGCAGTGATCTCTTGGCCTCGCGTGGATACTCAAGAGAATTCTTATTTAATCTACCTGTTATCTTCTTGCCCATTTTCTCACCTACCTATTCTCAAAATCTTTGCGCATAGATTCATCATGACGCCAGTTTTCCGGCAACAAGTGATCTAGAACGTCATCAACCGTTACTGCACCTAACAATCTCTCATTTGCATCAACAATAGGTACTGCCAATAAGTTGTAACTTGCTAAGTATGATGAAACCTCACTTAATGAAGCATGCGCAGAAAGTGGCGCAATATCATTATCAACAATTCCGCCTAACAAAGTAGCTGGTGGCTCGCGTAATAAACGTTGAAAATGAACTACACCTAAAAAACGACCAGTAGGTGTTTCAGTTGGTGGACGACAAACATAAACCTGCGAGGCCAATCCTGGTGCAATCTCATTTGCTCTTATATTTGCCAATGCTTCAGCAACAGTTGAATCGGCTGTTAATACAATTGGTTCAGTTGTCATCATTCCACCGGCAGAGTAATCCTCATAATGCATCAATCGTTGAACACCTTCGGCATCCTCTGGCTCCATCAATGCCAGCAATGCCTCCGCCTTTTCACTTCCAACCTCACGCAATAAATCGGCAGCATCATCTGGATCCATCTCACCTAAAACATCTGCTGCGCGTTCACCCTCTAGCTCAGCTAAAAGTTCAACACGAGCTGATTCATCCATCTCTTCCAGCACATCCGCTAAACGTTCATCATCTAACGCTCGCGCAACCTCTGCGCGACGTTTAATATTCAAATCATGAAGAACTGAAGCTAAATCTGCAGCACGTAAATTTGCCAAGGTTGCTAATAAGTTGCTTACTCCCTGATTTCCTTCTGCAATTGCAAAGCCAGATATTTCAGCCCAAGTAACAGTTGATGATGCGCCACGACGTCGAAGTCCGGTACCACGTTTCATTACATGCACTCTTTCAATAAACCAGTCACCTGTTTTTGCTAACTCCATGGCCACATCTTCAACAACTACCTTCTCATTACTTTCCAGAAGGGTTACGGAACGATCTAGCATTTCCGCGTTGACCATAATTTCATTTGTGCGCTGTTCAAATCGACGCATATTTAATAAGCCGGTTATTACAACTGTGCCATTATCAATTGAGGTAACTCGAGTAATTGGTACAAAGATGCGACGACGTGGTGGTACCTCAACAATTAATCCCAATACGCGAGGAGGTTGGTTGTTAGCGCGCAAGGTTGCAACCGCATCCCTCACCTTGCCAACTTGATCACCATTTGGGTCAAAGACCGAAGTGCCAGCTAATCTTGCGAGGAATATTCGGTTTAAATTTCCATTCTTTCCGATATTCATGGTCTAAGGGTAATGGTTGACCCTCGATTAAGAGGAATAATTAATTACAGGTAGGTTTTGCTACATGAAAGATCAGGATCACACCAAATTACCAACGGGCCGTGATATTCCATTTCTGATTTCCGGCATATTAGGTATTGGTGCCTCTGGCCCAATCATCGCTAAAAGTCTTATGCCAGTACCCACCATGATTATGTGGCGAAACTTAATTGGTGGCTTGGTAATGCTGCCATTTGCGATAAAGCGTGGTGAATGGAAAACCGCACCACAACGAAATGCAATTAAATGGTCAGCGATTGCCGGAGTCTTATTAGCACTGCACTTTATTTGTTTCTTTTTAGCGATGCGCTTTACCAGCGTTGCAACAGGAACTGCGCTCACTGCAACTCAACCTATCTTTGCGGCGATCTTTGTGCGTTTGAGTGGTGGCCATATTCCACGTAAAGCATGGAGTGGCATGTTTATCGCATTTGCCTCAGTTATAGTTATAACTGGCGTTGATTTAAATCTTTCCGTTAGATCATTTCAAGGTGATGTAATTGCAGTTACCGGCGGCGCATTAGCTGCGCTCTACATGATTATTGGTTCAAATGTTCAGCGTGAAATTTCTACCTCTACATTTACCGCAGTTTGTTACTTAGTATGTGCATTAACTGCATTGCCAATTGCAATTTTGGCTGGATATAACTTAACCGGTTACTCAAACAATGAGTGGTTACTTCTGATCGCCTTAGTTATAACGGCGCAGATTATGGGACACACCATGTTTAATCTTTCGCTAAAAAGAGTTTCACCTGCTGTGGTTGCGCTTGTGGTGTTTTTTGAGGTACCAGTTAGCGCCATCTTGGCTTTCTTATGGCTAGATCAAAAACCACCAGCCGGCACAATTCCCGGAATCATAGGTTTATTAATCGGTTGCGGAATCTTTGTTGTTAGGTCAAAGAAGTGATTGATCTGCATACTCACTCTAATTACAGTGATGGAACTGATTCACCAAGTGATTTAATAAATAAAGCACTTGCTGCCGGTGTCACCACAATTGCATTAACTGACCACGATTCAGTTGCTGGGATTTTTGAAGCACAATCAGCGTTGCGTCCTGGAATCTCCTTGGTGCCTGGTGCGGAAATTTCCTGCCAAACCGATGATGGAATTAGTGTGCACATGCTTGGTCTTTTATTTGATTTGAATAATTCAGAGCTCTTAGCAACTATGGAAAAAACTCGAGAAAATAGACATGGCAGAATGCAGCGAATTATTGAACGGATAAATGAGGCAGGAATCGATATTTCGATGCAGGATGTTTTGGCGGAGTTGTCAGATGGCGCCACATTAGGAAGACCACACTTAGCAGATGCTTTGATTAAAAAAGGGGTAGTAAAAAGTAGAGATGAAGCATTTAGCGAGATGTTGCACAATAAATCAAAGTTTTATGTTGCGCACTACTCACCTAAACCAGTGGATGCAATTAAATTAATTAAGGCTGCCGGGGGAGTTGCAGTGATTGCTCATCCAATGGCATCACATCGGGGTCGCACCATTTCTATTGAAACATTTGGCGATTTGATAAATGCTGGTTTAGATGGAATTGAGGTTGATCATCGCGACCATACGCCTGATGAGAAATCAGCTTTAATACAGTTGGCTAAGGAAAATAATTTAAGTATGACCGGTGCAAGTGATTACCACGGAAATGGAAAGCTAAATCAACTTGCAGAGTACACAACCTCAATTGAACAATGGGAATCATTATTAGCAAAAGCAAGCGAAGAAAGAGTATTAACCGCATGAACTCCTACTTTTCACCTGATTCGGTAACTTGGCGATTGCACTCAGATCCATCAATGGTGGTTGGTGGAATTCGCGCATTACTTGAGCAGGCATTACAACCAGATGCCATGGCGGGCGTTACTGCACATTCAAACTTTCGTGATGACACTTGGGGGCGACTACAACGAACTGGAGATTATGTTGGCGTATTGACATTTTCATCCATTGAAGCTGCTGACAAATTATCTGCCCGAGTCCGGAATGTGCACAGCAAATTAGGACTAGATGATCCACACCTACTTCTTTGGGTACACATGGCAATGGTGGATGCATTTTTGGATACTGCAGTTAGATCAGGAATGTCACTTACTTCTGCTGAACAGGATCAGTACTTTTTAGAGATGGTTAAGTTTGCGGAATTAGTTGGAATCCCAACCGCTGATGTGCCAAACACACTTGCCCAATGCAAGCAGTACTTTATTGATATTAAGCCAGAACTTCGTGCTAGCGATGATGCAAAACGTGCTGCATTGTTTATTACAGTTCCGCCACTACCAAAGTTAATTAGATTTGCCACCCCATTTGCACCAACTTGGAGTGCGATCTCAGCACTTGCTGGTGCTGCACTTCCTAGATGGGCACGTGATTTATATGGCGCGCCAACTCTGCCAGGCCAAGAGATTGCAACTGATATTGCTTTAAAGGCATTTCGTAGATCCTTGTTTTTAATTCCAGAGGCATTTAGATCTCCACCACAACTCAAGGCGGTTAAGTAAGTGAAAATAATTTCAATTGCCAACACGACTGGTGGAAGTGGTAAATCAACAACAGCTATGGCAGTTGCCGTTGCTGCCGCCGAGTATGGCCGAAATGTTTTATTAATTGATTTAGATGAACGTGCAAATTTAACCTTTCAATTCGCGATTGAAAATCCAAGGTTTACCATGCTTGAGGTAGCAACTGGCGCGATCTCTGCTGATTTAGCAATTATCCGCACTAATGAGCGAATAGATTTCCTACCAGCAGCTCCAAGAATTACCGCCTTAGATACCGCGCAAATTACAGTTGAAAATCTAAAGCAAAAATTTATTAATTATGATTTAGTAGTAATTGATACATCATCAGCGCTAAATCAGCGATTGACACTGGCTGGTCAATTAAGTGATGCGGTTTTGTATGTCAGCATCGATTCATTACTGGCGGTCAGAGGAGTTGTCTTAGCTAGTGATTTCTTCAAGCAGGCAGATACTTTGGGTGTATTACCGATTATTACCACAGATCAAACCGAGGCTATTTCAATACTTTCCAGAGATTTCAAAGTACTCAATCCAGCTATTCCATTTGATAAAAGTGTTTTGATCGCACAAATTGAAAACAAATCGGTTTTAAATCATGCAAAAGCGGGATTGGCATCTGATGCCTATCGGGATGTAACTTACTTTTTACTAGAGGAGTTATTCGGTAGCAAAACCGACACGACGCTCTGATGATTGGCCAACTTCAACAAAATTAATCTTGTTAAATGGCACTAGAAGTTCGCGACCCTTTGTATCTGTTAGGGAAAGAACTGAACTGCTCTTTATTGCACCGTTAACCGCAGCTATTACCTCTGCTTGAGTACTGGTGCACTCAAAAACTAATTCGTGGGTGCTATCTGAAATACCAATTTTTACCTCTGTGTTAGAGGAACTCTTCTTTGCTGTAGCCATATTCCTACCTTATCTGCCTTTTGATTTTGGTGCGAATTGAAAAATTTAAGAGTTGGATTTTGGAAATCCAGAGATACCGCGCCAGATTAAGTTCATTACTAACTCGGTGGCTCTAGTCCGATCAATCTTGCCATCTCGATCTAACCAATGGCGGGCTGTAGTTTGAACGGTTCCAATTAATCCAACTGCCAACATCATCGATTCCTCTTTAGCTAAACCAGTATCAATTGAGATCACAGCACTAACTGCTGCTGCACAATCGTAGGTCATTCGATTTAATCGCTCCCGAACTTGTGGTTCAAGATTCATGTCACTTTCAAATAACAAACGGAATGCTTCACCTTCAGAATCAATAAATCCAAAGTAAGCCTCAACTGTTGCTCTAACTCGATCAGCATTGCTGCGGTGTTCAGCAATCGCTTTTTGAATTGCAAAGACTAGAGAGTCAATGTGTAAATCAAGAACAGCTAAGTAAAGTTCAAGTTTAGATGGGAAGTGTTGGTACAGAACTGGCTTACTTACATTTGCTCTATCTGCAATCTCATCCATTGCCGCTGAGTGGTAACCAGCTGCGGTAAACACCTCAAGTGCGGCACTTAGTAATTGCGCACGACGTTCATCGCGAGGTAGACGATTGCTCTTATCATCACTCATTTGCTCATCCTATTAGGTTCTTTACTAATATGAAATTTATTTCAATGGGCAATTTTGCGCAGCAACAGGTTATATTCAGCGTATGAACTTTGAAAAACGACTCCTATTAGTTCATGCACATCCAGATGATGAGACCATAAATAATGGCATCACTATGGCGAAGTATGTTTCAGAAGGTGCCCAAGTAACTTTAGTTACCTGTACCAGAGGCGAGGAGGGCGAGGTTTTAGTTCCTGCTCTGGCTAATTTAGCTAGTACAGCAGATGACAAACTTGGCGAGCATCGGGTTGTTGAGTTAAAAAATGCAATGGCAGCTCTCGGTGTTTCAGATTTTAGATTTCTGGGTGAACCACATAAAAAATGGCGCGATAGCGGAATGATGGGCACTCCACCTAATGAGCGAACCGATGTATTTTGGCAGGCAGATTTAGATGAAGCAGCAAATTATTTAGTAAAGATTATTTTGGAAATCAAACCTCAAGTCATGATTACTTATGATGAAATTGGTGGATATGGACATCCAGATCACATTAAGGCGCATCTAGTTGCGATGCGCGCTGCTGAATTAGCAGCTAAGGCCGGCTGGAGTATCTCTAAAATTTATTGGAACACCATGCCAAGATCGGTTATTCAAAATGGTATCGACAAAATGAAGGAGGTTGGTTCAGATTTCTTTGGTGCCGAAAGCGCTGATGATCTACCTTTTGCTAAACCAGATGAGCTGGTGACCTCACTTGTTAGTGCACCAGAGTTTGTTGATAAAAAAATGGCGGCGATGAAGGCTCACGAAACCCAAATTTCAGTAGATGGCCCATTTTTTGCACTCTCCAACAATTTGGGATTATCAGTTTGGGGAGATGAGTACTACACATTAGTTCAGGGAGAAAAGTCGGAGCCTTTCGATAAAGAAGGTCGGGAATTAGATCTCTTTTCTGGTGTTAATTAAATGAGATATTTATACTCATTGATTTTCGGGGCATTTGTTGGCTTTACTGCAGTTATCTTGCATAACGCTTGGCAACCATTGGGTTTAATTCTGGCGCTACTAGTGACATATCTTGGAATAAAATTACTTGGAATTAAGTATTACTTTCGCAGATTTAAAATATTAGCCGCTGCCGCCTGGCTCTTTGTAGTATTAAAAGCAGGAAATCCAGGAATTGGTGATGAATTACTAATTTATGGAAATACTTATGGAAATATTTTCTTTTTACTTGGTTTCACCGCTGCTGTCATCGCAGTTATGAGACCTAAATCAACCAACTCCAACTTTGCCCGTCGGGATTATCTCTAACCTCTATACCTTGCAATTTTAATAAATCTCGCAAGCGATCACTCTCATTGTAATTTCCTTCATCTCTAGCAATTCGGCGAAGCTCGAGCAATTGAACTTGCTCTTGGTTTGGTGCAGCCTTTGGCTTTGGTTTTCGATTTAGATCTAAGCCCAGCACAAGATCTATCTCCTTAAAGATCGCTAATTTACTTGCATTTGAAAGATCCTGATTTTTTTCAATATCACGCAATTTTTGCATGGCACGTGGTGTATCTAAATCGGTACAGAGATCTTTTAAGATCTCATCCAAAGCTTCCTTAACTTTATCTTGTTGTACATCTAAATTACCTTGCCACTCATGTAACTTGCTACGCCAGCGTTCTAATAATTGATTTGCCGCTGCTAATGATTGCCAAGTTAAATCCATTTGACTGCGGTATCTATTTTCTAGAAAACATAAGCGCAGTGCGAGTGGATCTAAACCCTTGGCAATTAGATCTGCAACTAAAACCACATTGCCTGCACTTTTAGACATCTTGCGTCCTTCAAACAATAAATGCTCGCCATGCACCCAAAGTGCCACCGCTTCACCATTAATTGCCGAGTTTGATTGTGCCCGCTCATTTTCATGATGCGGAAAGCGCAGATCGATTCCGCCCAGATGTAAATCAATAAAATTATTGAGAAACTTAAGTGACATAGCAGAGCACTCAATGTGCCAACCAGGAAATCCGGGGCCCCATGGCGATGGCCAAATCATTTGCGTCCGACCAGCAGCAGCTTTCCAGAGCGCCCAGTCTGCGTGGAAGTGTTTGGCACCATCTTCGGTGTATTCAAAGCGATGACCAGGCTTTAATGAATCTAATTTATTTCCACTAATTGCACCATATGTAGCAAAGGATTGAGCGGAAAAGTAAACACAATTATCTTCACCAACATAAGCATGATTACTGGAAATTAAATCTTTTATTAGATTCTGCATTAATTCAATTGATTCACTGGCTTTTGGGTATAAATTAGCTGGTTTTATATTTAACAACTCTAAATCTTGATGAAATTTTGCTTCATACGCTTTAGCGACTTCAAATGGATCCTTGGCCTCAATCTTGGCCTGCGCCAACATCTTGTCCTCTGTGAAATCCTCAGACATGTGCCCAACATCGGTAATATTTTGAACAAACTTAACTTGATGACCTAATTTTTTGCTTAGTCGAATCAGTAGATCTGCAAGCAAAAAAGTGCGCATATTTCCAACATGTGCATCACGATAAACAGTCGGACCACATCCATAAACTCGTAGGAATTTATCATTTGATATACAAATACTTTGATTACTGCGAGATTTTGTATCAAAAATTTGAATTTGAGTTTTAATCATTTAGCAGGCACAACTTTCCAAAGTGCAATCTGAGTTGGATCAAATTTAACTAAGCTGCCATCTTTTTTGCGCACCTCATCAACGCTTTCCAATATACCTAGAATGTCTCGGAATCCACCTGCTGGATCATGCATACGAATACTGACCTTTTGGCCAATATCTGCCGCAGATGGCTGCATAATGCTCCCTCTATTAAAGTATGCTTACTGCCTGGAAATACTCTTTGGAGTATTCTCTACCTAAATCTTTACCAATGTAAGCATAAGTAACTGGAGGATCACATGACATACATAATTGCTCAACCTTGTGTTGATGTGAAGGACAAATCCTGTATTGAAGAGTGTCCAGTTGATTGTATTTATGAGGGTGATCGCATGCTTTACATCCAACCTGATGAATGTGTCGATTGCGGTGCCTGCGAACCAGTTTGCCCAGTTGAAGCAATTTATTATGAAGATGATGTTCCATCACAATGGAAAGAGTTTAGTGAAGTAAATAGCAAGTTCTTTGTGGAGATTGGATCACCAGGTGGCGCCGCCAAGATGGGTCCAATTGGTAAAGACCATGCAACAGTTTCAGCACTTCCACCACAAGCAAAGTAGTTCTCTCTGAAACTTCCAGATTTCCCCTGGGATCTTCTTTTACCTTACGGTGAAAAGGCAAAGCAATTTGCGGGCGGCTTTATAGATTTATCTCAAGGTACACCGGTTGATGCCACTCCAAAATTTATTCAAGATGCATTTATCGCCGCAGCTGATTCGCCAAGTTATCCGTTAACAATTGGAACACCGCAACTTCGTGATGCCATGAAAAATTGGGCGGTAGAAAATCTTGGTGTAACTGGTGATTTTGATGTACTTCCAACAATTGGTTCTAAAGAGTTTGTGGCGTGGCTACCAACATTTCTACAAAGCAAAAATGTTTTATACCCAAAGGTCGCTTATCCAACCTATTTAGTCGGCAGCATGATCGCTGCTGCTAAATCACAAGCAGTAGATATTGATGCTAACAAGTGGCCAGCGGCAGATTTAGCTTGGATCAACTCACCTGCAAATCCAACTGGCCAAGTTCAAACCGCCTCTGAATTAACTGCGGTAATTAATTGGTCCCGTAAACACAATGCGGTTGTGGCAAGTGATGAGTGTTATTTGAGTTTTTCCACTGATGCAAAATCAATTCTCTCACTTGCAAATGGTGATAACACCAACCTACTTGCGGTGCACTCACTCTCTAAGCGTTCAAATCTTGCTGGCTATCGTGCCGGCTTTATTGTTGGTGACAGTAAGTTAATTGCGCAAATTCGGGAGATAAGAAAGCATGCTGGAATGATGGTGCCGCTGCCAGTGCAAAAAGCAATGGTTGTTGCATTATCTGATAAAAAACATGTGATTGAACAAGCAAATCGATATCAAGCACGCAGAGAGCTTTTAAAAGGTGCGCTAGAAAAGAGCGGATTTAAGTTGGAGTTCAGCACCTCAGGTTTATATATCTGGTGCACGCGAAATGAGGATTGTTGGAGCACAGTTGATTGGTTCGCCCAGCGCGGGGTACTAGTAACGCCAGGTATTTTCTACGGTGAAACCGGAGGCAAATATGTACGAATTGCCTTGACTGCAACTGATGAGAATATTAAGAAAGTATCAGATCGGATTGGATCATGAAAACTGCCGCAATTTTATTAGTTGGGGGCAAGGGCACGCGCCTGCAACCACTGACGAATAATTCTCCTAAACCAATGTTGCCAGTTGGTGGCGTTCCATTTACGGAACACCAAATTGTTAAAGCACGAGAGGCTGGTATTTCTGAGATCGTCCTAGCCACATCATATTTAGCAGAGATTTTCCAACCCTACTTTGGCGATGGCAGTAAATTTGGGATTGAAATTAAGTATGCAGTTGAAGAGGTTGCCCTTGGTACTGGTGGTGCAATTCGAAACGCTGCAAAATTGCTTTCACCAGCAGATCAGGTAGTAATTTTCAATGGCGATGTATTAAGTGCACACGATCTATCGGCGCAGATTAAATTCCATGAAGAAAAGGCTGCAGATGTAACTCTGTATTTAACCGAGGTTGCAGATGCCAGAGCCTATGGCTCAGTAGAACTCCTTGCGGGTGATCGCGTTAAATCATTTTTAGAAAAGATGGAGAATCCACCAAGCAATTTAATTAATGCTGGATGTTATGTATTTAGTCGTTCAGTAATTGATGCAATTCCAGATGGGAAGGTGGTTTCGGTAGAGCGTGAAACCTTCCCACAATTATTAGCGGCTGATAAAAAAGTCTTTGGTTTTGTAGATCGCTCATACTGGTTAGATATCGGAACACCGGCAGCTTTAATTAAAGGCTCAAAGGATCTAATTACTGGAATGGTTTTTTCGGCAGCTACTCCGGCACGCAATGGTGATTCAATAATTGCATCCTCCGCCTCTGTTGCAGGTGATGCCAAGATAAGTGCAGGAACAAATATCCAACCTCAAGTAATAGTTGAGGGTAATTGCGAAGTAACCGGTTCAATCATTGGAGAGGGTGCAACGATTGGTGCAAACTCAAAGATAATTGATTCATTTATTGCGCCAAAGACCAAGATACCTGCGGGAACGGTGGCAATTAACAATTATTTAGGCTTTTAATTCCAAATAAATTGGGAATTAGGCTTAATTTTCACCCCTTCTCAACTTGACTTAAAGTACTTACATGCGTGTAATTCTCCCTATGTAGGGCGACCCCAGCCGCATCTATTAGATAAATTGAGGAGCGTTATGTCAGAAGCACGCCAAGCAGCTCAAGCATTACCAGCCCTTATCGTTTCATCAGAACAGCTTTCCTGGCAGGAGAGAGCGCTATGTGCGCAAACTGATCCAGAGGCCTTCTTTCCAGAAAAGGGTGGCTCAACCCGTGAGGCAAAGCGAGTTTGTCTCTCCTGCGATGTTCGCTCCGAGTGTCTTGAGTACGCATTAGCGCATGATGAACGCTTTGGAATTTGGGGTGGTTTATCTGAGAGAGAGCGTCGTCGCTTAAAGCGCCGTCCAGCGTAAATCTCTTACCTGAATTAGCTGATTTACCTTTAATTACCCGTAAAACTTCTTTGCTTATACCCATATGTAATACGGTGATTCAGTGAGTGCTGAATTAGAAGATCAAATTGTTACGGCAATCATCGTTACCCATGATGGTGTCACCTGGCTTAGCGAGGTAGTTGCCGCACTCTCATCACAAAAATTTAAACCAAATCAAATTATTGCTGTTGATAATGGATCAATTGATGGTTCGCCGAAATTGTTACGCAATGCGGGAATCCCAGTTATCTCCCAAGATCGCGAGGCTGGCTTTGGCTCAGCAGTTGCAGCAGCTGTTGCATCCTTACCTGAATTAGAGATCACGGAAAATTTAGAGAGCAATGAGTGGTTATGGATTCTGCATGATGATTGTGCGCCAGATCGAAATGCCTTAAAAAAATTATTAACAGCAGCACTTGAGCGACCACAAGTTGGTATTGCTGGTCCAAAAATTTTAGGTTGGTATGACCGCAAACATATTCTTGAGGTTGGAATAAGTATCACAGAAAATGGCACCAGATGGACCGGGCTGGAAGATCGCGAACATGATCAAGGCCAACATGATGAAATCCAAAATGTATTGGCGGTAAGCACAGCAGGCATGCTGATTAAGCGCTCGCTATTTGAAGAGTTAGGTGGCTTTGATCCCAGCTTAGAGTTGTTTAGAGATGATATTGATTTAGGTTGGCGAACCCATATCGCCGGTTACTCAGTTATTTGTGTAGGGGATGCAATTTTGTATCACGCAGAGGCTGCGGCATCTGAGCGCCGTAGCGTGGATGTTCGTGATGCAGTTCTGCACCGTCCATTGTTGTTAGATCGTCGAAATGCCGCCTTTGTTTTATTAGCCAACTCCAGCAGATGGATATTGCCATGGGTTGCGCTACAACTATTGGTAACCGCTTTAGGAAGATCGATAATTTATTTACTGGCAAAGTTACCTGGTTACGCTGCAGATGAGATTGCAGCGATTGGTCTCTTAATTTTTAAGCCTGCTGATTTGATTAAATCTAGAAGATTTCGAAAAGAGGGTAAGTTTTTAAGTGCCCGTGTAATCAAACCCTTTATTCCATCTAGAAGTGTTCGGTACCGGTTAACCTTAGAAAAAATTACCTCATCGATTTTTAATGCCTTTAAATCTGGTAAATCTCAAGAAGAGAGTATTGCTGGAAGAAGTTACTCAGATATCGGCGTGATTGATGAGAGCTTTGATGAGTTGGAGTTTGTACCAGTAAAGAGATTTAGCAAAGCTCGTGCAATTGTTAAACATCCCATGTTATTTGGAATCTTAATTACATTGTTAATCTCATTCTTATACTCACGAAATAGATTGGGTTCATTATCAGGCGGCGCGTTAGCAGTTGCGCCAGATAGCGCTTTTGAGTTGTTGCGTAGATATGTTGACTCATGGCACTTAGTTGGTTTAGGTAGCTCAACTGCGGTGCCAACCTGGGTACCTGTAGTTGCAATAAGTTCGGCGATCACTTTGGGAAATCCACAAAGCTTCTTAGCATTACTATTTTTCTTAGCACCAACTATCGCCTTTATTGCCTTTTATCGCTCCGCAACTAGATTCTCATTAGCCAAGTACTCAGCCTTTGTTTCTGGATTGCTCTATGCATTCTCGCCAGTCCTGCTAACTGCGATTAATCAAGGAAGAGTTGGCACCGTTGTAATTGCCTTGATCCTGCCATCATTATTTACCTTACTTCCAAAAAATCTAAGAGTAGAGAGATTATCCTTACGCAGAACAGCATCGATATCTTTAATTGCCGGCCTGGCTATGGCATTCTCGCCACTCTTTGGTATCGGCTGGCTATTACTAAACTCAGCATTATTTATTTATCAGTACATAACCGATTCACAATCTTGGCGCACTAAAAGCTGGCAACATCTATTTGATAATCTCAATAAGGATCAATTTAAGAAGAGAGCGGTTTTGATATTCGCCCCTATCTTCATGAATATTCCTTGGGCATTCTCCTTTATTTTCCATCCATTAAAAGGCTTAATTGAACCTGGCTTATCTGTTGAAAGCTCTGGCTTCCTATCTGTACTACTTTTTAATCCCGGCGGCCCTAGCGCTCCTTCTTTGATTTTCATTGCTCCCTTCACCTTGTATCTATTTATTTCTTTAATTAATAAAGAGCGCAGAGACACAGCATTACTAGGAATTATTACTATTGCTACCGCTGCCACATTATCTTCATATTATGTAGTTGGAAATGGCAGTGCTGCGCAACGAATTTGGATCGGACCACTAATTATTTTTGCGCAAATCTTGGCATTACTCTCTGCATTCTCGTTATTTGAAAAATTAATTCCCATCTTAAGATCGACAAATATTGGGTATCGTCATTTTCTTTCAATATTCACCGCACTAGCAACGGCGATATCGCTAGTACTACTACCAGTGTGGGCAGCAACAGTTGGTGCCAACTCATTACTTAGATCAGATCAAGAACAGGTAATACCGGCTTTCATTACTGATCTAGCTAGTACAACATCAAAGCCAAAGACTTTAGTTATTCGAAAAAATGCGGAACAGTTACAGTACTTCGTTACTAGAGGCGGAGATCTACAGCTAGGTGATGCAGACATGTCTGCGAAAATGCCACCAGAAATTCAACAATCAATATCTGATTTAGTGAGTGGCGCTGGCGCTAGTAGTGGACAAATCCTTGGTACATATGGCGTGCAATATGTATTTATGAAAAATCCAGCAGATCCAGCTTTGGTAAGAACGATTGATGGTATTGGCGGATTTACCAGATCTTCTGAAACCAAAGATGGTGTGGTTTGGAAGGTCAATGGTGCAAATGCGCGAATTACCTTGGTGGATGAAAAAGGGCAAAAATTTCCATTGGCATCAAATGACAAATCATCAAATGTTTATGCACCAAAAGCCGGAACTATCTTGTTAGCAGAAAAGTATGATGATGCTTGGAAATTATTGCTGGATGGGCGGACTGTACCGATCTCTAAAAATCAATTTGGCCAACCAGCATTTGTTATTGATAAACCTGGTCAACTTTCATTGGTCCATGATGGAACTGCTAGACGTGGCTGGGTTTCACTTCAATTAATTTCCATATTAGCTCTGATTGTTCTTGCGCTACCTGCTGGTCGCAAACGCAAAGAGGTACCACTTGAGGAGTTGGCATGATAAGAAAATACTTTGCCAATCCTAAGTACAACGGTTTTGTCATATTTTTACTAATACTTGCCTTAATTTCTTATCTTGCTCCAACTCGCAATGAGCAAGTAAAAATCACTTATTCTTACCCGGCTACGGTTTGTCCGGCGGCGCCAACCAATACCAATGCCATTGCAGCGCTACCAAACTCCAAAATTGGCAAACGTTTAATCGATGGCAAGGTAAAGAGATTCTCACCCGCAAATGCCAGTTCAGTAGCCATGGGTACAAAATCTATATTGATCGACGGCAATGCTGGAACCTCCTTGAGCTTTGTAAACAATAGTTGGAAAGCAGTTGTTCCTTGTTCAGTAAGTAGTGGCGAGCAATGGTTTGTTGGTGGTTCAGGTGCAATTACAAGTAAATCTATTCTCTCAATTGTTAATAGTGGATTTAGTGAATCATCTGTTGAAATTGAGGTTTACACACCTAGCACTGCTCTCGAGGCTAAACAGGTAGCGATCTCACCAAACTCAACAAAGAGTATTTCGGTAGATACCTTGGCACCTGGTGAGGATTCATTGGTAATTGCTGTTAAAACTAAATCTGGTCGAGTGAGTTCATTTTTATTTGATGAACGTAAAAAAGGTTTACGCTCACTCGGTGCTGATTATGTTGCACCAGTATCGACGGCAAGAAAAATAATTACCATCCCAGCTATTTCAGATTTGCAAGGTAAGGCTGCAGTTGCCGGAACTAGCTCCGCACATACGCTGCGACTACTCATTCCAGGTAGCATTGATGCAAATATTGAGGTTGCGATTAATTCAAATGATGGAAACTTTGTCCCGGTTGGCCTAGCTGAGTTGAAGGTTAAGAGCCGTCGTGTTGTAAACATTCCTCTTACCTTTGCGCCACAAAAACAAGCCTTCTCAATTATTGTTAAATCAGACCAACCAGTACTGGGATCGGTATTTAGTGCCTACACCTTTGGTAAAAGTAGTGAAATAGCATGGGCAACTTCAGCTGAGGATTTAAGTAAATTGATCATTAATCTAACTGGATCTAATCCACTGGTGGCATTTGCTGGAGCAAAGATTGAAGTAAATATTCAAGCAATCGGAACAAATGGTAAGAAATATAATAAGACAGTAAAGGGCAATAACTTCGCTACCTGGAAAGCACCGATTGGATTAAATCGAATTCAATTCACATCAAAAAATCCGGATACGCACGGCGGCATTATTTTGCAACCAGAAGGTGCAGGTGTAGGCACTAGTTACATACCTCTCAATACCGGGGCTAATCTAGAAAGTACATCAGAACCTATCTCCGATGCAGATGTAATTTCTCGGGGCTAAATCCCCACTTTTTTGCACTCCAACCATTAATCTCTTGATATGAGAAAGTTGTCTGGGCGTACCTGTTCGCGGGCTAGCTGCACCAAACCTGCAATCAAGACACTTACCTATATCTATTCAGATTCAACAGCGGTGCTCGGTCCGCTAGCAACTTATGCCGAACCACATAATTATGATCTTTGCGCATCCCATAGTGAACGATTAACTGTGCCAGTTGGTTGGAATGTAATTAAGCAAGAGGTAACTGTTGAGCACTCCGGCCCATCAGATGATGATTTAATGGCGATTGCAAATGCGGTTCGTGAAGTAGCTAATTCAGATTTAAATCCAACCACAATGCCGGCAGAGCTTGGTCGCCGTGGCCATCTGCGGGCCTTGCCTTCAAATTAATTATTTTCATAAATCTAAATTAGGATAAATGCGTGTTATCCAAAATTATAAAAGCCTATGACATTCGAGGCTTAGTAGATAAAGAGATCACTCCTGATTTTGCCTTTGCTTTAGGCGTTGCCTTCGCTAAATTTTTAGAGTTAGAACGCGAACCAGCCACCATTGTGGTTGGTGAAGATATGCGTCCATCTTCACCAGTACTAGCTGATGCCTTCACTGATGGCGCAAACAGCCAGGGAATGGATGTAATCAGAATTGGTTTAGCTTCCACCGATATGTTGTATTTCGCATCTGGAAAATTAAATTTACCGGGAATTATGTTTACTGCTAGCCACAATCCAGCCCAATACAATGGCATGAAGTTATGTAAGGCAGGTGCGGTACCAATTGGCCAGGAGTCTGGGCTACTTCAAATTAGAAGATTTATTGAAGAGGGCGCACCAATATCTAACCGCCCAGTTGGTAAGGAAAAAACGCAGAATTTACTTACAGAGTATGTAGATTATTTAATCAACCGTTTTCCAGAAGGAACATTTACTAAGCGCAAATTAAAAGTTGTAATCGATGCCGGAAATGGAATGGCTGGATTTACCGCTCCGGCAGTAATGGAAAAGCTAAATGTAGATCTAATTCCAATGTACTTTGAATTAGATGGCACCTTCCCAAACCATGAAGCAAATCCCATCGAGCCAAAGAATTTAGTGGCATTGCAAAAGCGAGTTAAGAAAGAGGGCGCAGATATTGGCTTGGCATTTGATGGCGATGCCGATCGTTGCTTTTTAATTGATGAAACTGGTGCATTAGTTAATCCTTCTGCCTTAACTGCATTGGTTGCAGTCCGTGAATTAAAAGCAAAACCAGGTGCCACAATTATTTACAATTTGATTTCATCGAAAGCTGTGCCGGAGGTTATTTTAGAAAATGGCGGAGAACCTTTGCGATCACGTGTTGGCCACTCATATATAAAGAAATTGATGGCTGAATCAAATGCTATTTTCGGTGGTGAACATAGTGGGCATTTTTACTTTGCAGATTTCTGGCGAGCAGATTCTGGAATGCTAGCTGCCCTTTACGCCTTGGCAGAGTTGATGGCGGTTAAGCAGCCACTTTCTAAGTTATTAAAACCATACAACCGTTACTTTTCCAGTGGTGAAATAAATAGTGAGGTCAAAGATGTACCAGCTGCTATTGCAAAGGTAAAAGCTGCGTATGAATCAGAGTGTGAAATTGATGATTTGGATGGCCTGACATTTAATGCCGATAACTGGTGGTTTAATCTGCGCCCTTCAAATACCGAGCCATTGCTTAGGTTAAATGTTGAAGCAGATACCGAAGCACAGATGAAGAAGATTCGTGATTCCGTCCTTGCTGTAATCAAGAGTCAATAAACCGCATCCTTTTTAGGGTATCTTTGCCCTCTAGTAATCTTCTAGTTACCAACATAGTGAGCCCACTAGCCTCGGTAAAACTGAAATTTAAGTTAACTATTAGGAGCGAAAATGAGCACCACTACAGCCGTAAAAAATGATGTAGCAAATATTGCACTTGCTGCTGAAGGTAAGAAGAGAATTGAATGGGCTGGCCGCAACATGCCAGTACTAGCGCAAATTAAAGAGCGCTTTGCGAAAGAGAAGCCATTTGCTG
>JACCDO010794333.1_pt1 | contig 17874 bp, 31 predicted proteins | sample 7446101 | NCBI WGS metagenome assembly JACCDO01 (sample SAMN15323440, study PRJNA562643) | freshwater metagenome | isolation source: river surface water | place: USA:Blue River Watershed | collected 2017-08-16 | reverse complement strand
TGTCTAAGCTGCGAAAAATATGAAAAAGATAGAATTAGGATAATCTCTAAAATAAAATTCTTTTTATTATTATTTATTATATTTTATCCAATAATAGCTACAGGATTATTTTTATTCTTAGATCTATTACATGCTAACTTAACTGTGAAATTCGCTGGTATGTTAATATTAATACCAAATTTCATCTATGTATTAAATAAGAAAATAAATAATATAACATTATGATAATTTATTTATTATATACACAAGGGAAGTTATTAGCTTATCTTGTTGGATCTTTTAAAAATGTAATAAAGGGAGACTTAATATCGATAATCCCCCTATTAGAACAAAACTTAACCACAGCTGTAAAAGAAGGAGAATTAGAACCTGTCTTTTTTAGCAGATTACATAGTTTAAAATATAATCTATACAATATACAAAAAGAAACTAAATACCTAAATGTATTACAAGAGAATAAAATCTTATTAAACCTAAAATATAAATTATTATCATTTTCAGAAAAGAATAAAAATAATCCCAATGTTCAAGAACCGTTAGAGATTACCGAAGAAGAAATAATAATATTAATAGACAGTTTAGATTTTTATATTAAAGTCATGACAGGAAATTTATCTGCTGCATTTCTTGTTGTAGATAAATATAGAAAATACGATTATGATTTCCTCATATATAATAATCTAGCAAGTGGTTTTTTATGCAACAATACTTTTCATGATATATCCTCAAAAAAGATCTTCCGAAAAGTTAGATGGGGGTATGATATATATAGAGGATTACTCGAGACTGACCAGAAATTAATTGGAACTTTGCCTGGAGTAAAAATTATTAGATGACATTATTAGATTTAACAGCGATAGATAAGATTATAGATTTTTATGGTAGTGAACAGTTAGTAAGATTTAGTGAAAATGATAATGTTTACACTCTTGAAGAATTTAGAGAGTTATGCGAAGATAATAACTGGAACTACAGCATCGACACATATAAAGTTAGTGTTTCAAACCATCCACTATCACTTGACACCCCAATCCTTACCCTTGTAGAAAATGACTAGCGATTTATTTCAACACGAATATAATAATAAAAATCATTACAATCATAACGCATTAACTAGATTCTTGGATAGTATTAAATATCCTGACCCAAGAAATGTAGAAGGTGCTAATATAGATAAAAAAATCAGAGATGGCATTTTAAGAATAAATAAAAGTAATTGGGTATGGACTTTATTTTCCTGTTCTGGACATAAAAAGAAATCATATACACCATATCTTGTTTTTATTGTTGATAAAAAATATAAAGGATTATTGTTAGAACACATTTACGATTCATTATCCCTTCAATCTACTTACAATAATATATTTCCTTTACATGGTGGATTATATTTTGAAGTAAATCCCGGATACAGTGATAATAATTTTTGTACCCTAACCGTATATTTCAAGAAAAATAATCTCAAAAGTTATCAATCTGCTATTAACCATCTTCTCTTCAACCTCCCCCTATCCCCATAGATATATTATCATATGTTACATAGGATGCAAATTATCCCTAATTTATTTTAGGGATTTTTTGGTTTCTAAGGTGCAGTGTAACATAACAGGATTTTTTATAGGGTATTATAGGGGTGAGGTATTTTTATGTTAGCAAATGAAATTCGTGAGTTTGTTTCTGATAAGAGTCCAGAAACATTATTTATTGGAAATGAATCAGAACATGACAGTGCTTTGATTGGCTTAGCATATATTAAAAGAGATGACACTTGGGTATATGTAACCATGTATGAATATAGTCTTCTTGTTGAATCTTTTATAGGTATGTTCGAAGATAGTGAAGACCCAGAAACAGATGCGATTGAATGGATTAGTTATAATGTTTCAGGAGCATATGTTGGCATTTACACTCCAATGGTGATATCATCTGAACTATGAGAAAGATGCGTATTGTCTTAGAAGCAGTATTCGAAATTCCTAGTGGTGTTATTATTCATGAAGATGCATTTGAGGCTGAAGATGTAATATTTCAACCTGAGATTACATTTGATTGTGTAGAAATCGACCCATACATTCCAGAAAACTTATTAAGATTTCCTAATGATATCGAGAGCCTAAAGGAATATCTTATTTTTAATAAAAGTGTTGACTGCAAAATATCCTTAGAACCCACTTGCGAAGACTAAGGATATCTGTTATACTAATTGTAACACTTGTGATATTAGGAGGCTAGTATGAAAGTTAAGTTTAATGTTTGTGGCTCCCTTGAAGTGCCAGACGATGCGATTAAGCATTATGATGTTGCTGGTAAGTTATATGCATTAGAATTTAATGACAAGATGTATATGCTTCAAGTTTGTTTTGTTGCTGAAGGTGGTGCTGGCGGTATTGATATGATTACAGACTATCAAGAAATGGAAAATCATAGCATCACAAATGTCCGTTATAGTGATGCTGAATTTGAAGATTAATATAGCAAAGGGACTAGCCAAAGAAAGTAAATATTCTTCTGGCTGGTCTCATTTATTTTTAAATAGTTACAGTGTCAAGTTTCGTGGACATTATATAATCAAACGAAAAATTCGAAAAAACTATTGGCAATTTACTGTAGCAAATGATATAACATCTTGTACGTTTATGATGTACGAACACGAAGGATAACAACAATGCCGAACTGGGTTATGAACGAACTGACCTGTATTTTCCAGAACAAGGAAGAATACATCGCTTTTAAAACCAAAGCCAACACTGAAGAACTTTATGCTTCTTTCTTTCCTATGCCACAAGTGCTAGATGGAACAGTATCTCCTTACATTTCTCCTGATGCTTTTATCGCAGGAGTGAATAGGAGCAAGGGTACAAATTTCCTTACCATTGAGGGTATTTCTCTTGCTGGTGATATATGGGATGCTCGTCGTGCTAAAGAGATTATTAAAAATCTTCAGGCATTCGAGCAAACAGGTTATTATGATTGGTACTCTTGGAACCTTGATAACTGGGGTGTTAAGTGGGATGCTTCTAATTGCAAGGTAAAGGATGATTCTCCAGAAACATATACAATCACATATTCTTTCGATTCTCCTTGGGGAACACCAGAACAGTTTGTAAGAAGACTATCCGGATTTTACCCTGATGCTTCATTCCAAATGGTGTCAGGTAGTATTGAAAACGACACCCACTACGAGTTTACCTGCGAAGATGGTAACTATGAAGAAACTTGCTCCTATGAAACTTTTAAGGAAGCAGTAGAAGATGGTAAATGGGGTGGATGGGAAGAATGGAAACATCTTTACGAAGATAATTACGATGAGAATGATGGCGAAGATGATGATGAAGAGGATTGTTTTCAAGCATGAGTATCCAAGAACTAATTAAAAAACTCCAAGAAATCGAGGCTAAATATCCAGAATATAGCCAAGATACAGAAGTGGTGCTAGCAATTCATAATGATAATGAATTTAGCGAAGAAGTGGAATTAAGTTATATCGATGAGGTAGTGCATAAAGCATTAGATACACACTCAGGATATATTTGCCGGATTGTTCTTACTGGTGAATATAACCAAGAAGACTAAATAAAAATCCAGTTGTTAAATAATACTTGACAACTGGATTTTTCATATGATACACTAACGCTATGAACGAACCAACACCACTTCAATGGATTCGAGCAATGTCAGAACGATTAAGAGATGAATTGTCAAAAGAATATGATGACGAAACTAAAGATTTAATTGTTCGAGCATTTAGTCAAGGTTTATTTATTAAGCCAGAAATATTAGAAGAACTAAAATCTTCTTCCCTTATTGAATCAGATTATTTCGAGGATGCAGAATGAAACTGATTAGTATGTCTGATGGTTTGTTCTTATATAAAACTTGTGATGGATATGTTGTATTAGACCAGAACGATAATATTTTAAAATTATCAAAAACATCTAGCACTTGTTCTAACTATATATTAAAAACATTACAATCCCGAAGAGCCGCAGAAAGAGAAGCGATTGAAAAGGTTAATCAAGACAAGAATCAACATAGCACCTTATAATATTTATCAAGTAGAAGGTGGTTACATCGCTGAATTAAATGATGTTGAAGTATATAGAACAAAACATCAACATCTCTGTACTAGTTATTGTCAGATTAGATTAGCAGAACAGCGTAATTTGAAGAACCAAATTATAATCAAAGAAATCGAAGAATTAAAAGTACAAGGAATACTATGACTTCTGCTATATTATTTTTGTTAATTAATCTAAATCCGATTAATAATTTCGTATCATTAAAAACATATATATCGGAAAACGCCAAAACTCATTGTCATGTTTATTTTATTAATGAAGATATTCCTGATTTTCCTCGTGTTAATATTATCGAGAAAAGTAAGGTTGATTTCTTCCAATACCTTGATACAATAGGAGTGGAACATACTCAAGTAGGTTCTTACTATTTCTTCCGAAAGAAGCAGAAATGACAGATAGAGAACGAAAGATACTGGACAATGAAATCCAATATCTATGCAAAAACTACATAGACCGAGTACAGGCAATCAGAGAATACACAGGCATTAATCCAGCCTGTACAATTCTCAAAGAGGTAGAGACCATTGAATATCTTTACGAGTTAATCCTTGAAGACCGTAAACGAGCCAAATCTACATATTTCTCTGTCGGAACCTCTGGATGGAATGTAGTCTATCTCCGAAACAAGAAGACATTCAAGAAGGGTGAGAAGTTTAGAATTCAAATCTATCATTCCTTCGTATATACTGATAACTATGAATGAACAACTTTTATCTCTTCAAATTCAGTATCTTTTGGAAAACCACAAAGAACAAGAGATATTGGATGAGCGACTAAATTACTTAGAAAAGTACTACGCTGATAGAATAAAAGATATACGTGGATTAACTGGGCATAATCCTCATTTCACATTTGAAGATGAAGCAAAAACCATTGAATACCTATATGCCAGACTACTCCAAGATAGGAAGGAATTGAAAGGTAGAGAACTTTTCATGAGAACTTCTGGATGGACAGTTCAATACATAAGAAAGAATGTTAAGTACAAGAAAGGTGAGAAATTTCACATCAGAATTTATCATTCCTTCGTACAAACAGATAATTTCCACTGATGATATATATTCTTTTATTTGATGTGATTGTAACATTTGTGATACTTTTTGTAATATCGAGACTAAAATCCCGTTTACGGTGATATACTGTTGTTATGAACCTATCCCTGTGTTGCATATCTAACGTGTTGGCTGAGCAAGGTCATAAGTTTCGTACTATGACCTTCAAGTCCTATTCTTCCAAACCAAAGCAAGAATCACTAGAAAAGTTATCATCTATCATATGTAATAATTTTTCAGTATCAGAAAAGATAGTGAGACATTGTTACGATTCTGGGATTAAAGGTTATCGTCTCTCTAGCGATTTATGTCCTGTAATCAAGCATCCAGATGTAATGTTAAACTTAGAAGATTTGCCTAACTATGGATTTATCAACTATGAAATAAATAAGTTAAAGAAAGCAATACAGGAAACAAACATTCGCATTTCCGCCCATCCTTCTGAATATATTACTCTTACTTCTGAAGACCCAATCAAAGTGCATCATAGTATTGTTGATTTGGAATTACATGGGGAAATATTTGATAGATTAGAATTATCCAAAACATATTATAATCCTTTAAATATTCATGTTCGCAAAGAAGGGGATGCAGAAGAGTTATCTAAAACCTTCATGAGTAATTATAATAAGTTGTCAGAAGGTGTGAAGAGTAGACTTGTATTAGAGAATAATGATACTGGCACTACTTGGACTGTATCTAATTTAAAAAGATATTTCTACAATAGATATAATATCCCAGTAACATTTGATAACTTGCACCATAAGATGTTAAATCACGACACATCTCATAAGGATGCTTTTTATGATGCTATGTCTACTTGGAGTGTTCAACCATTATTCCATTATAGTGAAGGTAAAGACAACACTAGAGCGCACAAGGATATGGCTGAAGAACTACCTGAGCATTACAATGAAGATGTTATGTTTGATGTTGAGCTTAAGAGTAAGGATTATGCTATACTGGATATACTAAAGAGGACTAATCATGGATAAATATATATCACAATTAAAATCATTCACTATAGTACATAAGAATGAAGGATTACAAACTCAGTCTATTACTTTCAAGGACAATGAAAATAAAATTCATATGCTAGTAAGAAATAGAATGTCATCTGATTCTTGTAGCATATATACGAGCCTGAATGGTGAATCTATCAACACTATTATCCCTAAGTCTTATTTTGATTTGTATTGGAAGCAGTAGATGTGGATATTACAATTCAAGAACTATATGACAACTTAAGTAATGAACCTTGGGGCTGGGCAGTATCTCCTATTTTAAATATAGTAGGAGGTTCTGGTTTATTCCCCACTGTTGCTATTTTTTTATTAAAAGAACATGAACCAATCTTAGGTATTGGACAGAGAGATGAATCAGCAATGTATATCTTGCCTGATTTAGATTTGTCCACTACAGAAAGCACAAAAGTATCTGTAAATATGATGCAACTAACAGCATTCGAAAAAGAAGCAGATGGTGTTGCTGTGATTGGTGTAGGCTATAGTGAAAATAATAAATATCTAGCATATTGTAGGATAGAAATGCCTAACAAACATTATTTATCTAAAACAGACAGTTACATGGACAATGATAAAATTATATTCAATCTATCTAAATTATTTGACTTTACTGAATATAATAATTTAAACTTAGATTTATCATACTCCAGAATACTACCAAACAATAATCTTGAACTACCATCTGAAATTTGATACACTATGCAAGAATACAAATTCCTAGTAGCAGGAACTTTAAAATCAACGTTTACCAAGCATAAGGATGAAGATGGAAACTTAATATTAAAAGATAAAGAAGGTAATCTTTATATGCCATGTTTAGGTATCGTCAAATTAGATTCAGACAATAAAGAACATTTTATTAACGAATCTATATTAAACTCTATTGGACTTGAATCAATAGAATATAACGTGAAAACAGGAATCTATGAAAAATAATTATATCACATACAAGTCTAAAGGTGCTAAGCCACAACCAGAAAGAATTGGTACACACGCTAAAGATAATGCTGTAAGACAAATATATAATAAAAGAGTACGAGAACTAAATTATAATAATGTTTCCGTATGTGAGATTATTAATAATAGTGGTTATATTATATCATATCATAATTTATTAACTATCCTTTCAAGAGGAACTATGAATGCTAACCATATTAAACAATTATCAAAAGCCATAGATGTAGATGAAAATACATTAATGGAGGCTTGCTTTAAAACATATCATAACTGGAAAAATAAAATAGACAGTGTTGATGAGTTTATAGAAGAATTTTAAAACTAAGAGAGACAAAATAGTCTCTCTTTTTTATTGCGTAAGCCTTGCCATCTGTAGCATATGTGGTATTATCAATGTGAGAGGAACGGTTATGATAGCAGAAACAACAAACAACACAATCATTCGTAGTAACATCCAAAACGAATCATTTTTCTCCATTAAAGAAGAGAATCAAGCGCATATTTTTTCCATCCTTCGTAGTCAGTTGTATTCGGATAAATTGTTGGCTGTTATCCGGGAATATAGCACCAATGCCCTAGATGCTCATGTTGCAAGTGATGTTAACGTACCAATTAAAATCACATTACCTTCTATTTGGTGTGATGGTAAATTCACAATCAGGGACTACGGTAATGGATTGTCCTATGATGATATTATTAATGTATTTGCTTCTTACGGTGAATCAACAAAGCGAAATACAAATAATCAAGTAGGTATGCTAGGTCTCGGTAGTAAATCCGCTTTTGCATATACCAATACTTTTATTATCACTTCTTACAATAATGGAATCAAATCCGTATACAATGCTTTTATTGATGAGTCCAATAAAGGTGTAGTATCCCTTATATCTACAGAAGGAACAAATGAAACAGGTATAGAAATTTGTATCCCAATCAAATCTGAAGACTCTAAGCAACTATACGATAAATGCTATAATTTCTTTAAGTATTGGGACGTTACACCTAGTTTTAATAATAGATTGAATGAAGATATTAAATCTTTCAAACAGAAGCCATACATTCTCAAGAGCGATGGATGGTTCGTTACTAGACAAGAATTCCGTGACCATTCTCTACTGGTTCACATGGGTAATATTTGCTATCCTGTTAATGTAGAAAGTGCTAGAATTCCTGAAGAGAAAAAACAACTATTTAAACAGAATTATTATGCTATTCATTTAACAGCAAATATAGGTGATGTAACAAATTCCGCTTCTAGAGAATCATTAGAATTAAATGATAAAACTATTAGATGGATTAATAATTCTATTGATAAAATCTATGCTACAATAGAAGAGACTATTAATCAGAAGGTAGCAGATTGTAATAGTTTATATGAAGCGAAAGCATTATATAACGAATTGTCAAATACATTCCTATATAGAAATACATCATTTTTATATAATGGACAAAAGATTAATAACCCTGCAATGAAGATACAGAATACTAAAATTCGTACCTATCATAATGGAATAGAAAATCGAGCGAGAATCCATGAAACGATTATTTGCGACCATAGTACTACATTCTATATCGCATCTCCTTGTGTACCAGAATATAATCGTAAATCTATCCTGAAGCAATATCTTAGTAATAATAATCTTTCTGAAAGAGTTACTGTTATTACATTCAACAATGATATAATAGCCAATACCTTTATGATTGGGGATGATATGGTTGGGGCTAAACTTGTGCATCTAAAGGACTTACCACAAGCACAAGTATATAGAACATCCACCAAACGAACCAAGAAAGAAGATGCTGAAGTATATATCTTTAAAAATCAATCAAGCAAGAACAGCGATTATTGGGATATAAACCAAGATATAGATTTAGATGAAGAAAAAATCTATGTAATGATTTCGAGATACACACCAGAACAAAATAATCTTAAGTGTGAAATTACTAACGAAACCTTATGTGTAATACAAAGAATATTATTACAAGACGCTAATCCGAATTACTTCAATTCTAATATTCTTGTTGGTATTAAAAATAAGAATGCTAAGACTATTAATAAATCTTGGATATCGCTCAAGGATGCTATTATTCGTAAATGCAACACCCTGTACGAAACTCACAAAGATGGTATTGATAAATTATTAGAAGCGGAGTCTATTCCATTCTTCTATACTATGCTTAAAAGAAATATAGAAGATGATGATGTCTCTAATCCTGATATTAAGTTTATGCTAGATTTAAAGCAATTTGAATACGAAGCATATAAATATAAATCAGTACTCTACGATATCAGAAAATTATCAGAATTTGTAGATTATAAGATTCCCTACACTCCTCATATTGTAGAACAGAAACATAATCTTCTAATGGATAATGACAAGATTAACGCTGTAGTCAAGTACATAGATAGTCCTAGAAGCATATTCGTAGAGATAGCAAATATGTAACAAATGTTGCATGGGAGGACTTGCTATCCTCCCATGCAAGTGATATGATAGATACGAAAGGAAAGTAGTATGGAACCTTCATTCACCTGTAACCCTGATTTAAAGTCAGGATTTCTTACAATGTTCTTAGATAATGAACAGTACACAATCACCGCAGAAAACGTTAATTTCCCTAACGCTATTAAGTGTTTATCTCAAAAGAATTGGGATGAACTAAAGTTTGTTCTTAACCCATCACTCAAGTTTAAATCCCTCTATGCAAGTTATGAAAATATTCTTGTTCAAAACGGGGAAGTGACAATTGATGGTGAACTGGTTAATAATATTGTAGCATCTCGTATTATTAATCTAATGTCAAATAATATCGACTGTACACCTATCTTCAAGTTTATGACCCGATTACAATTAAATCCAAGCAAAAGAGCAGTGGATGAATTGTATACATTCTTGGAGCATAAGAACTTACCTATCACTGCAAACGGAACAATCCAAGCATACAAAGCAGTGAGAGATAATTTTACTGATTGTCATACAGGCTCTTATGATAACAGCGTAGGTAATGTTCTTCAAATGCCACGTAACAAGGTAGACGATAATAAGGATGTCGGATGCTCATATGGCTTTCATGCAGGTACTCTAGAATATGCAAAGGGATTCATGCCAGAAAATGGTCATATTTTGGTTGTAGAAATTGACCCTGCTGATGTTGTATCTATCCCAACAGACTGCAACTATCAGAAACTCCGTACCTGTAAATATAAAGTTGTTCAAGAATATCAACTCCCATTAGATGAAAATAAAATTCATGATTCTCGCTTCAATACCGAGCATGATGAATATATTAATAACAAATGGGATAATAAACCAATGATGATGGATACTGTTCTTGTATCCGATGTTATTAATGTTCTTGATAAATGGGGAGAAGATGATGCTGTTCACGATATCAAGAAAAAATATATCCCAAACTCCCATGTCACTGTTGATTCACTAAAAGAAATTATTAGTGAAGAACTAGCAGAAGAAATATTGTCAGAATTTGAGGAAATCGAGAATACTGATGATGACGAAGATGATGACGTAAGTTGGGATAGCGATGACGATGATGATGATGAATATGAGGTAGAAACAGTAGACCTCTCATCTCATATCAACATCCTAGAAACTTTAAAGAATCTAGATGAAGCGAACTATGTCAAACTCAAAAATGCACTAGAGAAAGAATATAAAAATTTCGAGTCAGTACAGTTGGGCGAAGTATTAAAATATATCGAGTCCATTTATGATGATAGCGATTATATGTTCGACTTGCTACTACAATATAAAGTAGAAGCATAAAAGAATTTCAAGGGAGACTGCTTGCAGTTTCCCTCTCTTTATGTTACACTATACTATGATTCATTTCCTTAAGAACAAAGACCATAGCCTAGAAGAAAATCGAGACAATATGGAATATATTAAATCCTACAGTCTAGATACCTTTAAGCTATATCATGTTGCTTCAGGTAATATCACATTCCCAGATAATAATATAATAGCACCTAAGAGATTATGGATTGATTCTCTATGCTTATTTTCTGATACTGACATTCCATTCTATAAAAGAAATAATATAACCCTATACCAAGAAAACCCAATAGGAATTAAATATGGGGATGTTATAGGAAATAATAAAATAGGATATGCTCTCATCACCCCATACCCAAACATATTCTTCCCAATAAAAATAATCGACTTCTTTTTTGAACCACCTTGCATACTGTAGCATTTGTGATAATATAGATGTGGAGGAACTTATGGAACCAAATCAAAACACTATCGAGAAGATTCAGAAACTACTCGCCTTATCTAAATCACCAAACGAGAACGAAGCATCTGTAGCACTTAAGATGGCTATGGATATGCTCTCTAAACATAATCTCTCTATGTCGGAGATTAACGTAGAAAAGAAAGAAACTGTAGAACAAGAAGAAGTAAAGTTCACAGGTAAGAATTTTTCTACTTGGAGAACACTTTTACTAAACGCTATAGCAGATTCCCACTACTGTAATATCCTGAAAGTACATGGAACTGGAATATATTACATTATTGGAAAACACACTAACAGACAAGCAACCCTTCTCATGTTCCAATACCTTAGCAATGTTGTAGAGTTCGAATGCAAGGTTAACATGGCAGACAAAGCACTCACTAAAACAGAAGGTAAAACATATGCTAACAGTTTCAAACTCGGCATGGTTCACCGACTAACACAAAGACTACAAGAGAAGAAGAATTCTATTATCTTAGAGTCAAAGTCCAATGCTCTTATAAAAGTAGACCCATATGCAGTTTCTAAGGCTGAAAATCAAGAGTACATTAGAAACAAATATAAAGTTCATCAAACCCAAGAGAGAACTAACAATATTAATAATAGCGCATACTACCAAGGCGATAAGGCTGGACAAAGAGTAGGGCTAAATGGTTCAAGAGCGATAACAGCTTAAACAATAAAAGCAAGAACAAAGGAGAGGCTAACCACCTCTCCTTATTTTTTTTAAAGGATTCTTGTCTATCTAACAGCAAAAAATAACAGTATTACTCTTAGGAGATTTCTTATGGCATTTGTATATGACCCGGCAACAATATTATCGCTTACTACTAATATAGGTAACGCTGATGCAACTTTACAGGGAGAGGTTAATACAACACCTCTTACTTATTCTATTGGTACTGTTTCTGTTAGTAATACTGTAGTAACTGGAACTGGAACATCTTGGCAAACAGCACCATTCCTTAGCGGAGCAAGAATTGGATTTGGTAATAGTAATCCTGATTTAATTACTACTTGGTATGACGTTACTGTTATTAATACAAACTTACAACTTACAATAGCATCATCAGCAGGTATTATTGGCTCTGGTACTTCTTATGTATTACAACAAAAAAGAAGCGGACTAAAGCTTGGAACAGAGAATAGATTATTAGTAGCAGATTGTATAGCAGATAATACTATTGTTAATACAGACTTTGATAGCAGTACAATCCTAGCACAAAGCATGAGAACAACAGAAAACGCATTATCCAGTACTTTGTCTTCTGTCTATGCTTCTTATCAAACAGCCCTTGATACATATGTTAATGCGAATAAATCAGCAACACTAAGAAATTATTATAATTCACTATCCGTAGAAAGAACTGTTGCTTTTACTGAAAATTATAGAAGCTTTTATAGAAGAATTAAAACAGAAGAACTAATAGTAAAATTATATAGTAATACCAAATCTGTAGGTGTATGGGGTAGTACAGTTAATCATTATTCTACTACAAATATGCTTGCATCTTTTCTAGAAGTAAGAACAGGGTCATTAATAGGGGCTAGTGATGTTGTAGTAACTCTCGTACCTATTAAATCAGATGGAACTAACGATTCTCCAAAAACACTAAACATCCCAGCAACAACAGCAAATAAAACACAATATTCAATTAGTGATGCTACCAAATATATAGGAATTTATTCTATTGGTATTACAGGTGGAACTAATGGAGATATTATTGAAGTCTGGGTTAAATAAATAATATAAATCTATTTCCTATCCCCTATATATTTAAAATATATAGGGGATTTTTTTTGCCTAACCATCACTGTAATATAATACGAAATATCTTGCTTTATTTGAAAATTGTTCTTGCATCCTGTTTAGCATATGGTACTATGAGACATCCCCAAAGGATAAGGATAGAACAATCAAATGAACATCATCGAAGAGTTGGAATCACTTGCTGATTTCAAGAGAAAAGCCTTCACCGCTATCAAGAATGGCAATGCTGAAATTGCTACGTTGACCGCTAAGAACCAACATCTTACCAATAGTGTAAACAGGTTTCAAATCAAAGCAGACAAGAAGCGCAAAACAGTAGAGCAAAGGTATCAAAAATCCCTTGCACTGATTGATGCTGACCTTGTCCGACAAATTAGTGCTAGTCAAAACCAGATTGAAGAAAATAAAATTAATATTAGTCGTATTCAAAATAATATTGATAACTTGTCTTCAAACTTCTTCATTCCAGAAGTTACTCTTAAAACTGGAAAGCCTGTAAAAGAGAAGGCACGAAAGCAGTACAAGATTCACAAATCCAAAGTAACAAAACAAATGCTCTGGGATGCTATAATTGCATATTCGAATACTCTGAAAAATCCAGCATTCAGGGCTATGAGTTGTTTCAGGTATATTAAAACTGAATATGCTTCACTATTGGATGCATCTGAGTATGAGGGAGGGTCAAGTTCTCTTCTCTATGCAAGAATGTTCAACGTGTACAGCGAGATGAGAAGAAAAAATATACTGCATAAAGCAACAGGACAGGGAGTAGTTGCATTCAAACAACAAGACACAGAAAATGTCTTGACAAACTAATACACACACTGTATTATAAATGTGTTGCTGGTATATAGAATATATGAGAAAGAAAACCTTGCTTAATATTCGTGCGAAAAATATATCAGCAACACACAAAAATAAAGTTTGACAATAAGGTTAGAGACGGTATAATAGGTATGTAAGTTTGGGGTAGTGGCGAAACTGGCGAGACGCACGGCACTTAAAATGCCGTACACTAGAAACGATGTAGGTTCAAATCCTATCTACCCTATGAAAGAGGTTAGACAGTAAGAGCAATCCCTGTCATGTCATGAAGCCATATCATTGTAAGTTTTGTTCAAATCGACACTCGTTAACTAGTCACGAAGACGGGCAGAACATAACCTCTTTCTTTTGTTTGAAAAATTTAATAATGTGGTTCCATAGCTTAACGGTAAAGCAGTATCCTTCAAGTAAGAGTGCTTATCTAGTAATAAATAAGTAGAATTCCGTAAATTGCTGGAAACTCCTTAGAGACTTATGTACCAAAGTGTAACAATCATAAGTATTGGACAATCAGCATCCAAGCCAGAAATGGAAGGTTCAGAGACTAGACACGGAATATCCTAATGGGTAATGCCAAGGATAATGGTATAGTCCAGACTACAACAAGAGAAATCTTGGTTAGAGAAATCTAATGTGGTAGGTTAAGATATTGAGTGCAGATTCGAATTCTGCTGGAGCCATAGGTAATGCGTACACTTGTGTTGTATAAATACAATAGAGGTGTACGCATTATGATTTTAATATGTAAAAATTGTGATAAAGATTTTAATTCAAAAGTAATTATAGATGGTAAAGAACGCAATTTACAACGAAGAAAATATTGTTTAAATTGTTCCCCCTTTGGTGATATTGATAAAAAAATTGTTTCCAATAAAAGAACAAGTATTATTTGGACAACACCATTAGAAGAATTTTTAATTATAGTTAAAGAATCTTTTACTATTACAGAATGTCTTCGAAAGTTAGGTCTTGTTAATAAAGGTAGAAATAATAAAACTTTTTTAGATAGAGTCAAAGAACAAAATATATCAATAGACCACATAAGAAGAAATTCTTCAATTGTTGGTGGTAATAATAAAAAAATACCATTAGAAAATTATTTAGTAGAGGGCAGAGAAATACATGGATCTTTAATTAAAAAAAGAATAGTCGAAGCTGGATTGATGAAGGATGAATGCGCAGTATGTGGTCAGTTACCTATATGGAATGGCAAGCCTCTATCATTGGAATTAGACCACATAAATGGAAATAGGTTTGATAACAGAATAGAAAATTTACGAATCATTTGTCCACATTGCCATTCACAAACAGATACATTTAGAGGCAGAGCAAATAAAGGAAAAAAACATTATTCTGAAACAAAAAAATATAATTGTATTGATTGTGAGAGTGAAGTTACTTGTGGTGCAGAGAGATGTGTACCTTGTTCTAAATTAAATCAAAGAAAAGTTGAACGTCCAGATAAAGAGACATTACTTGCGGATATAGCAGAATTGGGATATAGTGGAACTGGAAGAAAATACGGTGTATCAGATAATGCCGTAAGAAAATGGCTTTAACATTTTCATTTGGATTTATTCTCTTTTCTCCAAATGAATCAAATCCCCTCCATAAAAAGAGGGGATTTTTTATTGCATATTCTGTAGCAGGTGATATACTTAAGCCATGAACAAGAAACAACCAATCCCACAAGAAGTGATTGCATTCCTATTGGGAGTTGCTATCATTTTCCCAGTAACAGTAATTTGTATTTACGAATTGCACCAGACAAAAAGAATCGCTAGAGCATATTATTATAAATATCAATTGGAAACTCAAGACGATAGATATATGCCACAAGTTGAAGATGCTAAGGTAATCAAGTACTTAGAAATTGATAGCATGAAACAACTAGAAAATGATGTTAGATTCTTGATTGAAAAGTATTAATAGGATACAATAACATATGCAAAACACTACACTAACACCCACTTATCATGTATCTGTAAAGTTTGATTGGAAATATCCTAGTAAGCCCATTCAAACTATTACCAAAGAAGGATACATCGCTCTTGACTCTACAGATGAAAATGTAATCGCTAAAAATTTCATTGATACTTTTATTAGCGCATATGAAGTTGGAATCTGTGAAGTTAATAATATCTTACTCCAATCTGTTAAAAGAATATATACTTTTGATGAATGGGTAGAAAAATATAATCCAATCAAGAATGAATTTGAAGATTCTAGTTTTGAGGGATACACTTTCGACTATACTGAAGATGACCAATGGGAATTCGTAAAGAATCAAAATCCTGAGAATATTTGGACTATGGTAGATGATGATGACTCTTATATTGTTATCTCTGGTTGTCATTGGGTTAATAGAGAATATTATTTAGTTACAAGAAAGCCAGTGGAAAAAGAAGATTTGTCTGTTGGATTCCTTGTGATAGAATAGATGTACACAGGGTTACCGCTCATATAACCTTGTGTCCTAGTCCCTCCTTACCGCTCATATAGGGAGGGACTACTTAATAAGAGGTGAAATATGCCACAAGATACATTAAAATATTTGTCTGATAAAACCGAACATGATTTGCTCGTAATCCTAGAAGGTTTTAAGATGTTATTGTCTGATGCTGATAAATTTGATGAGTTGGCTGAAAAGTTAGATTACTCTGATGATTGTCTTGTTGAATTAAGAGAAGATGTTCATAATTTTCTTGAAGATGTAGAAACGGTTAATGACTAAAGAGCAAGCGAGAGTTATAAAGAGTAGAATAGAAGAATTAAATATACTCTATGCTCCTATAACTTTACATTTTGATATGTACAGAAACCCAAAAGAAGACCATGAAGATAACTGGTTTGTCACTATTATTTATCATGTTGTTCCAGATGATTGGTTTACTTTTGTTAGCTTAGGTTTTAATTTTGAAATGGTATCAGATAAGCTTAAAGGATATCAGTTTGCTTTGGAAGCAGTGCAAGCATATCAAGAAGAGCATGGTAATTTAAAATTTTTCTCATTCTGACGTACCTTTGGGGTAGGTTTAAAATAAAAACAGAATGAGACTTATCCCTCCAAGTTTAGTAGTGTTCTCTTGGAGGGAACTTTTATAAATCTTCAAAAAACACTTGACATTGCTGGTAGAGATGATATTATAAGGGTGTTCAAGAGGACTTCAGCCTCTAGAACAAAAATCCAGAATGTGGTGATTCTGGTAATAGGAGAGAAGAGCATTAATACTACTTATCGGTTGTGTTTTCCGTCATGCTCTTCTCTCCAACAATAAAAAAATGAACGACATACTAACTAAAGTAGATTTTCCTGTGAAACCTAAAACTCTTTATTTATTCAAGGGTAAATATACAGTCACAGGAGATGATAGATTAGAAGGTACTAATGTTATTCGAACTTATAAATGCTCTGAAGGTTATTTTAGTTATACTTCTATATGGCACCCGGGATTTCAATACCATTATGAAATAGAAACTGAAAAATGTAAATCTAGATTCTTTGGCGGTGAATGGTTCGAAATAAACGAAGACAAGTAGTTTAATAGTAAAACAGAGGAACATAAGCCTCTAATAGGAGTGCAAATCTCTCTCTTGTCTGTTTCCTGATTGATTGTTTGGAAAAATTTACTTGTAGGGGTATGAGTAAGGTCAATCAGGAATTTAATTATAAAATGTAATCTGGATGATGTCTTTCTCTATGACAATTAGCACATAATAAGACACATTTTTTTACTTCTTCCACTAATTTATCCCATTGTAAATTAGAACACTTTCTTATATCAATTCCAAATAATTTATCTTCTGGGTTCAAATGGTGGAATTCAAGAGCTGATATATTTTTTTTATATCCACAATCAATACAACATCCACCTTTAATCTCAATTAATTTCTTTTTTCTTTCTATCCCT
>JACCDO012273512.1_pt1 | contig 17876 bp, 14 predicted proteins | sample 7446101 | NCBI WGS metagenome assembly JACCDO01 (sample SAMN15323440, study PRJNA562643) | freshwater metagenome | isolation source: river surface water | place: USA:Blue River Watershed | collected 2017-08-16 | reverse complement strand
TACCATTTTCATGTCTTTTTAAATTATCTATTCTTGAAAATTTTTTATTACAATATTCACATTTTAGTTCTATATTATCATCTAAATTTTTATCCTCATTCTTATTATTTTGGAGTAATTCGGAGGATTTTGGAGGTAAAACGGAGGAAATTGGAGGAATTTCGGAGGATTTCGGAGGGATATCTGGTATATCATCATCATTTATAATTTTATGTTGAGTTTTATTATGATACCAAAAAGTTTTATAAGATTTATATTTTTTGTTGCAACTATTACAATAATATTTATTAGTATTTTCCATTACTATATATAATAATATAAAAAAAATCATTTATTTATATGGATATCCATAAATTTATCCACAAATTATCCACAATTTTATCCATATTTTATACTTAAATGACGATATCCACATGGAGGGAAAATGAAGTGTGTGTGTGATCTTTAAAATGCAAAAAAAGTTATTGTAAAAAATTTTATAATTTTAACTTTTTAATTAATAAAATAATTTTTATTAATTAAAATAAGTTTTTATTAGTCCCCACCGGCAATTAAATTTTCAACGACATCGTCATTAGCATCATTATCTTCATATAAATCATTTTCATCGTATTCATCTATATCTAATGCATTTTGTTCTTCATTCATATCATATTCCTTTTCTTTATTAGCTTCTTCATCAATTTCTTTAACACTAACTAATTCTTGATAATAACCAACCACACGAGATGATTCATCAATATATGGTGCATCAACTAATAATAATGAATCAAATTTTCTAATTTGACTGTTTTCGATAGGTATATAATAATTATAATAATTATATTGAATTAGTTTGACTATCATATAGCAAAGATTTGTTCTAATTGCTGGTTGTTCATTATATTCTATTAGTTTATTTAAATTATAAATATAATAAAATAATAATTGTGAATCAGTATTATTCAATTTATTTAATAATTTTGTTTCAGCCATATTATTTGTTATATTAATTTCTGTTTTTTCAGGTAATTCTAATAATGATGTATTATTTGTTATAGTATATAAATGCTTAAAAATAGGTGTTTTATTTTCACTATCAGTTGTTTTAAAATTTCTGAGTGATTTTCTAAATTCAGAAACTAATTTAAATTCTTCAACATTATATGGGTTTTCTTTTTCAGTTGTTGCATTATTTATTTTTTCAATAATACTATTTGTTCTTTGAATAATTTGTCTTAAATTATTACAACGAATTCTAATTAATTGTTTTATAATATTAGAATGGTTAATTGATTTGGTTGACTTCTGGTTAATTATATGATTAATATTTATATATTCATGTTCCAATCCAATCATTAATAACATATCACGAACACTATGAACTATTTCAATATACATAGTGCTTCTATAATTCTCAAATTTTTTATTATCTTTACTATATCCAAGATAACCCTTAGTTATTGCGTCATAATAAACATATGCACCATGAATTTTATCATGATAATAAATAACATTTCTTTTATAGTAAAAATGGTTTTCTTTATACATAATTTTATCATCACTTGATAAGATAACTATTTCATTTTTAATACTATTTCCAGTATAATCATTTCTTATGATATACATAGTATCTTTCAAATATAATGTTTTATTAGCTATTTTAATACGTGCTCCTACATTTTTAATTAATACATCAATAAAATCATCAACATAGTTTGATAATTTACCATCTGTAAATTTATCAAATCTCTGTTTTAAAACTACCATTATTTTTAAATCATGTTGTCTTCTTTCTTCTACTTTCTCAAAATATTTTCTAATAATATCAAGCTGATTCAATGCTTTCATATCAGCGCGTTTTCTTAAATGTTTCTCTAATTTAAATAATTCATCAGATTTATATTCATGAGTAGCGACATTAATATTACATCTCTTACAAATATTTGTATTAATATCAATATCATGAATATCACCAGATATACAATGAATATTTGCTAATTTTCTTAAATACAATAATCTTAATTGATTAACTCTACTAATATTATTTGCATTACTTTCTTCTTTAATTAAATCATTATATTTTGTATTACATAAAGAACATTGTATAGTTCCATTATTAAAGTTCCATTCATGAAAACGGCCATCTGGACAATTAGTAAATACATCAATATCATAATTAAATGTTTCATGTTCTACAATATCTATTTTATCTTTTCTAGTATCACAATATTTTTTATCTTTAGAAAGTGATACAAAAGGAGTTGAACCTAATTTAACCTCTAAAATTCTTTCTTTTTTACTAATAAAGCTATATTTATTATTTTCAATAACAACTTTTTGTTTAATCATATCATTTAACATTTTATAGACATTAGCATCAGTGTAAGTATTTTTAATCTTTTGCATTAATCTATTAACAATTAATTCATATTGAAAAATCTTATCCTTACTCATATTCGCTTCAACTAATGTATTCATTAAATCAACAACAGTATTAATAATGACTTTTTGAATACTAATTATTTGTGATTTATCATTCTTTGGCCATAACCAAATATAATTATTTGTTAATATACATGCGAAATAGAATATAACATAACCTAATAATGGAATATTACTTATTGCTATTTTTTCCTTATCATTAAGTCTTAAAAACAATTTGCCAAATAATGATTCCCTAATTTGCGAGAAAATAAAGAAATTACAATATTTATCATCTTTGAAGCTTAATATTTGACCAGTATTAATATCTGATATTAACATTAAAATAATATAAGCTAAAATGTTATTATACTTGATTTGTTTATAATAATCTGTATCCATAGAACTAGTGAGGAAAATATCATCTTTCAATTCAAAAAAGAACAAATTAGTGAAATCTTTAGCAATACCATAACTTTCAACTGCTAATTCAATTCTATTCTTTGGTTGATTTTTTAAATAAGCAGTATGAAGTAAAACCATGTCAATTACATCTTTAATAACCATCTTTCTTCTTAATTTAATAGTAGGTGTATTACCAATATAATATTGTAAATTCATAGTATAACATATTTTTTCAATATTCTTTTCTATATTACGAATAGTTCTAGTATATTTTTCATATTTTGGCAATGATTCTAACTTGCTACTAATAGCTAAATTAGTTGTTAAAAAGGTATCTAATTCTGCAACATAAGTTCCTTCATATACATACTTCTTCAAATCAAGTAATTCAGAACAACTTTTACAAATATATTCATTTCTTTCATTAGTTTTAACATATTGCTTAACAAAATCAAAAATAGCTTGATTGAGTATTTCATCGTTCTTACGTGATATTTTACCTAATTGCATCCACTTTATATAATGCAAACATATGGGTTGAACAGCAATACTTTCTAAATCAACATGTTCTTCTTTATAACCTAAAATAACAATTTCATCCTTTTTCTTAACTAACTTAGTTATAGGTATTTTAATAATATTCTTTTCTTTTACTTCAGGAACTTTTATTTTAATATCTTTAAATTTTGTTATATATCTTCCTAACAAATCATATTCAAAATTAATAGGTATATTTGTTGTAAATTTATATTGATTTTGATAATTATGTATTATTTTTAATGTTTCATATATATTATTTGGTTTCTTTTCTTCTAATTTAGTAAAAACAATATTTCTTTCTAAATCAAAATAATGTTTATATAGTTCACTTAAAATATTTTCTATAATTTTAGATGTATCTAATGAACTAATATTTTTATATTCTTCTAATTTAACTTTATCTAATTTGGAATCAAATAACCAATAATATAAAACATCTTCTTTTTTATTTTCAGTCATTAATTTATACATAGCACTATAGCCATTTTGATTAATAGTTCTAATATCAACTAATTTGGATGTATTAATATTATAAATATTACAATCAACTTTTTTATTTGAGTTATTAGTTGGATTATAAATAATACCAATTACATTTAATGGTAAATCACCATGACCAACTCTTAATTCTAATTTTCTATTTCTTGGATTCTTATGTTTTATATTTGTATGACGAATACCTTGAACAGGTAGGGTAGTTCTTAATCTAAACCCATCACGACTAAAATCTTTATAATTAAGATATGCATAATTTCTCATATTTTCTAAATCAACTAAATAATCTAAATCAGCTGTATTTTCACTAAAAGCCAACTTATTAACTATTTTCACTTCTTCAAAATCATTATATAAAACAGCATCTTTATAATCTAAAGATTTGTAGAATAAGTTCATGGCATCTAATTTTAACTTTTGATTTTTATCATAAATAGTTGAATACATATTTGCAACTTTATTTATTTTATTAATAATATATTTTATCTTAGTTGCATCTCTGTCCTTTAATTCACCAGTGATATCTTTATCATATTTTTCACTATTTTTATGATATCTAATAAAGTCTTCAGTAATAGGAATGAATATTTTATTACTAAAAAGAAAATCTAATATTTTAGTATTTCCAATAATATTTAATTCTTTTTCTTTTTTATGGTCCTCTAAAAATTCATAATATTCATTAGCCATATTATAGCTGAATAATTCAGAACGTGTTCCTTCTGATTTTAATAAATTTTGAAGAAAAGTAAAATCTATTAATTTTTCTTCTTTAGAAACAACTATATCAATATATTTATATTCAGCTTCATCTAGTTCAGATTCTTGTAATAATTTAATAATATCATTTTTTTCCTCTAATAAATAAATTTGTTTAAAAATTAAAGTTTTAATAAGATTGTGAAAATTATCTTCAATAAATAAAAATTTTTCAAAATAATCCTCACCTATACTATTTAATAAAGTAATTGTTGTTCCATATTTAATAGGATCATTATTAATTATAATTTTAATTCTCTCAATTGTTTTATGTTCTTTTAGTTTAATTATATCTTTTATTATAGAAAACATTGTTATGATTTTTGAATTGTTATGACTATTATAAAAATTATTTATATTAAATGTGCTATCTTTTATGTTTTTACTTGTTTCAACAATATTAGTAATAAATAAATCACGGTCTCCTTTGTAATAAAAAGCTATACCTAAATAAATATAAAAAGCACAATACCGTTTAATAATTTCTATAATATATTTCGTATGTGATTTAGAGTTGATTAAATCTTCAATTTCTTTAATATTTAATTCGTTAATAAATAATTTAATGGTATCAATAATATCGTTCATATATTTAACAAAATTTTGGTCTTCAGAAAATCTTTCAAAAACTTTTTTTTTATTTAAAAATATATAAAAATTATTTATTACACCATCAAATAAATTATCAATCTGATTTATATACATTTATATTATATTAATATCGATAAATATATTTTAATTAATTTTATTATAAAAAAATATATTAAGATTAATATTAAGATTAATATTTGAATCTATATTATAAAATATTATCTAAATAATATTATATGAGTTCAAATTTATTTGTTAAATCAGATTTACATGATATCTTAACTACTAGTGTTTCTCACTCAGAAGTCGCTAATTGGTTAACAGTCAGTGCTCCTCGCATGCGTGGTGGCTCAATCAATCGTGTTAGTGCTACATCAGATGTATTTATGTCTCAAATCAATGCAAATGACATTAATGAATTAGTTAACATGCTTACATCAGAACAAACAATGGTTGGTGGTGCTGATATCGAAGATGCTACATCTGAACTTATCCCTGATACAGTTGTTCTTAGTGCTACTTCAGAACAACAAATGGTTGGTGGCGGTAGTGAAGTTACATCTGAATTTTTAAATCAAGATTTAGATACTGCTAACTTTAGTGCTACATCTACTATGGTTGGTGGTGGTAAAAACACATGTGGCAGAAGTGCTAATGAAACTGAAACTGAACAATTAGAAAACCAATTACGTAATCTTCTTAAAGGTGGTGCCAAGAAAGGTAGCCGTAAAGCATCCCGTAAGGGTAGTAAGAAGGGATCTAAAAAAGCATCTCGCAAGGGTAGTAAGAAGGGTAGCAAAAAAGGTGGTTCATTAGTTGGTGGAGCCAAAAAAAGCCGTAAAGGTTCTAAGAAGTCAAGCCGTAAAAGCTCTAAGAAACATAGCCGTAGAGGATCTAAGAAGACTAGCCGTAAAGCATCCCGTAAGGGTAGTAAGAAGGGTGGTTCTTTAGTTGGCGGAGCTAAGAAGGGCTCAAAGAAGGGTTCAAAGAAGGGTTCAAAGAAGGGTAGCAAGAAACACAGCCGTAGAGGTTCCAAAAAAGCATCCCGCAAGGGTAGTAAGAAGGGATCCAAAAAAGGTGGTTCATTAGTTGGTGGAGCTAAGAAGGGCTCAAAGAAAGGTTCAAAGAAGGGTAGCAAGAAACACAGCCGTAGAGGTTCCAAAAAAGCATCCCGCAAGGGTAGTAAGAAGGGATCCAAAAAGGGCGGTTCAATAGTTGGTGGAGCCAAGAAGGGATCAAAGAAAGGTTCAAAGAAGGCTTCAAAGAAGGGCTCAAAGAAATCATCCCGCAAAGGTTCACACAAGGGAAAGGGAGGTGGTGGCAACCCAGGATTCATGGCCTTCCAAAAATTAAAGAAACACGTTGCTGAATCACTTAAAATCCCCAACAGTGTTCAAGCTGCTAAGATTGCCGGCAAGGCTTTAAAGAAGATTAAGGAAGCTCACCCTGATATGGATAGCGTTAAAGCTGCATCTGAAGCCATCAAGGAATTTGATGACCATATGGATAAATATAAGAAAATGCTCTAAATATTTGATTTTATAATTAAAATTTATTAATTTAATAAATTTTAATTTATTAAAAATTATTTAAGTATATTAATTTGTTCTCCATCATTTAATATTTCTAATACTTGTGCTTTTCTATGGCTATTAAATTCACTAAAAGCTTTACTCATACCTACATCAGTTTGCCATACATTATTATTACATTGACTACTTATACCCTTATCAATTTGTGGAGTATGACCAACATAAATTTTGTTTACATTATAAACTTCTTTTAATGGTTGTAATAATTCATAACAATTATCAATAGTTGTTCCGAATATTCTCGTCCATAATGGCGACATTCTACCAGATATAAATAAATCTTTAAATAATTCAGGTTGCTTTAATTCATTAAACAAAAATAATGTTAATATTTTATTCATATCATCTATTTTATATTTAGTTATCATTTGTGGAACAATTCCTGCGTGGACAAATAAATTACTACCAATAATTAATGCCATTTTTCTAGTGCAAGCTAAAAAATTTGCTATTTTATTTCCAGGTTCAAATGCATATTTTCTTGCTAAATAGCCATCTTTAATAATCTTATTATTATGACTATAATTATCAAAATGACGAATATTACTATTAGAAACATAAGTTAAATCTCCCATAACATTCATCAATTCATGGTTACCTACTAAATTATACACAGCCCCACCATGTTTAGTAGCTTTGTTATGTAATTCTGTTAAAAAATATAATATATTTATATCATCAGCTTTATCTACTTCATATTTATCTGGATCATTACAATCATCTATCCCATTAAATCTACAACTATCAATTTGGTCTCCAACTTGAACTACAACTGTATCTTTTCCTGTCCATTTAATATGCGAAGCATTATTATCATCTATTAAATTTGCTATCTTTAAACATTTTATTAACATACTCATATCACCATGAATATCACCTATTACAATAATACGTTTAACTGCAGGTAAAATAGATGGTAAATAATCATTTTTACATTTATTATTATAAATTTGATTAAAATCTTTTATAAAATCATCCATTCTTTATAATAAATATAATTAGATATTATTTATTATAAAAATAATTTATTGTTTTAATGGAGCAGATACTGGTGTGTATGGTGGTGGCAAAGCTACACCTTTATGTGAAATTTTTGGTAAAACAAAAACAAGAAACACAAATCCAATTACTGCTATAATTATGACTACTATAATTATAGTACCATATAGACCTAAATTTTTAAATAAATTTAATGGATTAAGATTATTTAAAAAATCCATTATGCCTGATTTTTCAATATCAATTATATCTTCTTTATTTATGCCGTGTAATTTAGCATCTGATATAACTTTATTTAATGCATCATTTATTAGTTTAGTGGTATCTGTATCAATAATTTTATTTGAAATACCAGAACCTAGATTTAAAGTCTCAATAGCTTGAGTAAAATTGTCTAAAGTTGCTTCTTGATTTATGTCAACTGAACCAGAAACGCCATCCTTTATTGAAACATTTACAGAACGTGCTACTATTTTATTACTTGCAGCTGAACCTATTTTAACATTACCAAATGTTTGAGATGAAATTTTACCATTTATTGCAGTAGAGATAATATTTTTCATACGATTTTCTACATCATTATCATTTTCTACTTTAATACCAATTTCATTTTTGAAATTTTTTTCTTGTGTATCACTATCTCCACCACCAGCTATTGTTTTTTGTAATGCATTAAATACTGTATCTACCATTTTTTCTGGTCCCCCGTCATTTTCTGTCATTTGTTTTATTTGATTTAATGTATCCATTGCTGTTTTTAAATTAGTATCACTTGAAACATTATTTTGAAGATTTGTGATTAATCTATTAGTTAATTCAGTAATTGATTGTTGATTTGAAGCGATTTGTTCCATTGCGATTGATTTTGAATCAACTTGTGCCATTTGAGTACTAGTAAATTTACCACCATTAACATTAATATCTCCAAGGTCCTCTTCATTATATGAACCCACATCTACTGTAATATCTGAACTAACATCATTTACTAATTCAGTAGATACACTATTAATTGTTTCATTAACTATATCATTTATAACTTTATTTGAATTAGTAATAGCTTCATTAATTTTATTTGAAATATCTACTTTGGAAACTGATTTATTTCCACAATTACAACATATTCCTAAAAAACACATATATATAAATATTTAGATTTAAATATTTTTAATTTTATTCTCTATATATTTAATGGGAAATATAATTGTATCAACAGAATCAGATGATTATGGTTATGTTCAAAAATCTATATTAGGTGATAGGATAAATAATTGGGCGATGAATAATTATGATGCCGGTTTAGGATATAATAAAACTACTCAATTAAAACAATTATTAAAAAAAAGAGCTTGTTGTACTAGACAAACAGATATGTCAATAGCATTACCTACTATTGATTTAAATAAATCTGTTGAAGAAAGTATTTATGATAATTATACAAAAATTAATATTAAAATATTTAATAATCAAAATGAACTAAATACAAATTGCAAATTTAATAATAATCAAGATGATTATTTATTACCACTAAATTTTTCAAATGATAAAACTATTACCGCAACAAGACCATGTCAAATTTTATATGAAGGAATTGAAATAAATGCTGATAATAAATTAATAGGTTTATGTGATTCAATAAAACTAGATAGAGCTAAACAAAGTGATAGTGATGAAGTAATTGCTTATGGTAAATATGATGATGATAACTTAAATGTTTATCCTGATTGTAATTGTCAAAATTCACTTTTAAAAGATAGTGTTATGGTACACTCAGCAGATAATGTTAAATTAGATTTACCTGCTGATCAAATAGTTCAAAAGTTTGATAAAAGATGCACATTTGTAGAAGATAATGCATATAAGAAAGTAGATTGGAGTAATACTAAATTATGCATAAATGAAGTTAATACAGGTAGTATTACTGTAAATAAAGGTTCTATAAATATTAATCAACAAAATTCAGGATGCTCTCCTGAAGAAAATATGAATGTATCTTTATTACCAAAATCTGATACAACCCCCACTTCATCATCAACATCAACATCAACATCAACATCACCATCAACTGCTGATCAAGCAGTTGATAATCAAGGAATTGATATTAAAGGAATTGATAATCAAGGAATTGAGAATAAAAATAAATTAAATATAATTTTAACAATAGTATTAATAGTAGTTTTATTAATAATGTTTGGTTTATATAAATATTTTGTTCATTAGTTAAAGAAATATGTGTTAGTCGCCATTCAAAACAACCGAAGGTTATTAATATCAATTTTGAATGTACAATTCGCATAGCGAATATAACATCTTTATACCCATATATTCAAACATAAAATATACATTTGGGTATATTCGCGAAGCGAATATAAAGATGTTAGCGATAATAGCACATAACACATTTAATGTTTGAATGGAACTATGGTTAATTTGGGTAAAAACTTCATACCCAAAACTATTAGAGATTAATATTTATGCAGATACCAATCCTATTTCTATCATTTTATAATTTTTAATATTTGAAGATAATTTGTTATTATTTTTTTTTGGCAATGGTTTATATTTTGGAGGTAATTTTGGTGATATATCTACTGGCGGTAATGATTCTTGTTTGATTGGTGTATTATCCATTACTTGTTGAGATGTGTTATTTTGTTTTAACATCTTTAATAAAACAGGTGTGCCAAATAATAAAACAGCGCCAATTACAACACAAATAGCAATTGCAATAACTATATATTGAATGTTATCTAAAAATGATTTTTCAAGTGTTTTAGTTATATTTGATAAAGATGATGTAAAATCATCTACTATAGAACTTCCTTGAGATGCATCTTGTTTTGATTGATCTAATATACCTGTTGCAACACTTTGTAAATCAGATGATGATATTGATGAAGATACAAAACATGAATAATAATTATCTATTATATTTTGTTGTGTTATATCAAAAGTTGAACCTTTACCAGAAACAACTATATTTTTTAAATTACTTGTATTCAATGAATTATTACTTTGTAAACACTTATTTACTGTTCTTTGTGTAATATTTGTATTAATTATATTATTAACATAATTTTCAATGTCAGTTTCACTATAATAATTTTGATTTACAGTACTAATTATAGCTTGTTGAATTAAATTACTTGTAGAATTCGAAGAACCAATTGATAATATTTTATTCACTGCATCTGAACATGCAGAGACTGTATTATTAAATTCACCATTAATGTCTTTATCCTTTTCCATTTGAGCAACTGCATTAATTTTATCCTGCATAGATTGGTCTTGTTGTATAGAAGATTGAACATTATTTGTAATTTGTGTAGTAAGTGAATTAACTAAATCACTTTTTTCAACTATATTTAATATTGCACCTACAGTTACTTTTAATTTATTTATTTGGTTTATAGTTAGAGTCGCGCCATCTAGAACCGCTATATTTATAGCTGTTAATGCATTTGATGCAGTAGTGTTACTATCAATACTAGCCATTTCTTCTTGTAATACACGAGTTGATACATTTACTGTGGTTTCTGTAATTAGTTTAACCATTTGATTATTTACTTGATTTATAGTATTTGTGCATGAATTTTGAATTACTGTTGCTGTACTTGAACTTGCTCCCATTTATATAATATATAATATAAAAAAAATAAATATTAATCTAAATATTAATCTAAATATATTATATGGGAAATATAGTTAGTGGAAATGATAACTATTTGAAAGATACTGAATTAAAAAGAATTATTCTTGATTGGGCTAGAAATGATTATGATGCTGGTCTAAGTTATGGTCAGGCAGATTATAAATTAAAAAATATTCTACAAAAAAGAGCATGTTGTACTAGAAATAATAATATGATTATTGCTTTACCAAATGTAGATATACAGAACATTGATGAACCAATAAAAGATGGATATTATCCAGTATATATTAATGCTTTTGATAATGACAAAGATATTAATAGTACTAATTGTATGTTTGTAAATGAATCTACACCAAATAATTCTCAAGAACAATTATATTATCAAACAGAAATTACTAAAGTAGGTCATAGTGCTATACCTGCTTGTACTACTTTATATACTTCAGGAAGTTCCAATTTAAATTTATGTGGTTCAATTAAAGAAGAACGGAGATTGACTTATAATAATGATATATCACAAACAGCATATGGTTATTATGCGATTCGACCAGATGCAATTAAAACATTAAATTCTTATAATAATTATACTGACTGTAATTGTCAAAATTCTATATTAAAAGATATGTCAAATATAGTACAAAAAGTTGGTGCTCCAAACGTTGGTTTACCAGAAACATTAGCTCAATCAAATGATTCATATTGCACAGATTGTTTAACTGCTGGAAAATGTTATATACCTTCATATCAAAGAATTTCATCTTTATGTATTAATATGAGTAGTATAACAGATGCTGTTGCTGAAAATAATAGTAATATAATTAATAATCAAGAATGTAGCACCAATACGGATACTGGTTCTGGACAAAATATTACTACACTAAATTTCTTATCACAATTTTTTAATAAAAATATAACAATTATAAGTGTTGTTATTGTTATTATTGTTGCTATGATTATTGGAGCTGTTATTATATTTTAAATATTTATATTTTAAATATTTATATTTTAAATATAAATATTTCGTTCATTAGTTAAAGAAATATATTAAAATTTAATTAATGAACGATAATTCTATTTCAAAAGATTTTTTATCTAAGGAAAATACAACACTTTTATACAAACAAATTACAATGATAAATGAATTTACTAATTTAACAAAACAGCAAAAAGATTTTATTGTATCTCAATTAATTGAAACAATGAAAAGAGTTTATAAAACACTTGATTTAAGTAAAATAAATCAATCTAATTTAATTAATGTTAAAAAACAATATAATTCAATTGTTGCTAAACAAACTACTGATTTAGTTAAAAATAATATAATAACAAACACTGATGTTTCAACTACTAAAAAAAATAATGAAAGAATGTTTGAATCTGTTAAAAGAAATATTCCTACATCAATTGGAATTGATAGACCTACTTCTTCAGCTTCTGGACAACCTATTATGCCATCTCAAATGAAAGTGTCTGAAGATTATCTTAAAAAAACAACAGGTGATTTAGCATCAAGATTAGCTGAATTAGAAAATACTAGAAGAACAGGTAATGGGGATAAACCAACTGAAATACCAGATTGGTTAAAACCAGAAAGGGTTGGGAAAACAAGTTCATATGATATACCATCAAGTGGTGTACCTGAGAAAAAATTAGAAGGTATAGGCGGGTTTGAAAATGATAATTTTAAAGTTGATGATCTTAAAATAGATACATCTAAATATAATGATAATATGTCAATTCAAGATAGATTAAAAAAATTAGAATCAGAACGAGGAATGCCTGTTATTAATAATGATGGTAATAAACCAAGTATGAATAATAATGTATCAGATATGTTTACTAATACTATAAATCCTCAAAATAAATCTCAAAATCAATCGCCACCTCAAAATCAATATCAAAATCAATATCAAAATCAAAATCAAAATCAATATCAAAATCAAAATCAATATCAAAATCAAACTCAATATCAAAATCAACAACCCCAACAACAAAATAATCAAATACAACCTCAATTATTACAACAATTAAATGAAATGCAACAATTTATTCAAATACTAAAACAGGATAATGAAAACTTAAAAAATCAATTAAAAAAGAGAGGTCCATCGACAAAATTTCTTCAAATCGATATAAATAAAAAAGAATCAAATTATAATTTTCAGTTTAATCCAATTAGTAATATTGTTTCTTTAAAATTACTATCATATAATTTACCTCAACCATTATATAATATCTTTGATAATATTCAGTTTGTTTATAAAATGAATAACATGGAACATAGTATAAGTATACAAAAAGGAAGTTATAATATTGAAACTTTATTAAATTATTTAAACAAAAATAATAATTTAGTGTTTTCAATTGATTTTACACAAAAAGTTTCAGTAAAATCAAAAGATGATAATATTATATTTGAAATATTACCTACGCTAATTAGTTATAAATTAGGTTTCATAAATTCACTTTCAGGAAATAATATAATTGCAGATAGAATATTTGATTTAAGAATACCATCTAAATTATTATTATTTATTAAAAATATAAATTCAGATGAGCCAATTGGTGTATTAAATTTTAATAATTCAAGTATATGTAATGTTCAATTTAATAATCCATTAACAATATCTGCTCTACATCTTGAATTTTATACAGAAGATAAAATTTTATATAATTTTAATGATTTAAATTATAATTTAAGTTTTTCTCTTGAACAATTAGATAATTAGAAATTTTTTCAGAAATTAACATTTCTAAAATAAACATTTCTACATGAATTCATTTTATCATCATTTGTTATATTATTTACAATGTCATCAAATGTTTCTCCTTCTAAAAGACGTATAATAAAATTCATACTATAAACACCGCATTCACTATTTTTAAATTGATGCTGAATTTTATTATATCTAACATCAAATTCATTTGAATTATGATATCTTCTCATAAATTGTTGCACATTTAGTTTTGAATTTAATGTATCTTTATTAGATTTATTATACATATAAGTTAGCAATCTTCTAATAAACATATTTAATCTTCTCTGAGGTTTTTTTGCAAAACTATCAAAATAATAAATAGTATTAGTTTTTAAATTAGCATAAAATCCAATCCAATGGGAACCAGATTGATTATGTGTATCTAAATTTATAACAGCTCCTATTTTTGGAGTTGAACGTTCTAGTTCTTCAAATTGTAAATCAGTTGTTCCATAAATAGGTAATTCATCAAAATCAGATGGCATAGCTCCTAAAAATTTAAAATCTTTGTGCTTAAATTCATATTGATGCATAACTGATTCAATGTCATGAGTGCTTAACCATTCAAATTGTTTTGATGGTCCTTTTGGTCTTAATGTATTAAATTTAATATCAGGATCATTTATACCTCTAACTAATTTAGAGCCAAGCCAACATGTTTGGTCTTCATTATTACATCCAAATTTTTTTTGAAATCTAGTATTAAGTTCTCTTAATAATTCTTTTTTTGACGTAATATTATCTAATTTAATTTTATCAGAATTAGAATTATTATATTCGACTGCTATTTTTTTTAAATTATCTAATGTAAAACATGATCCTTCTGTAAATTTTTTACCTGGAGCACACTTATTCATATAATATTATATATAATATATTATATATAATAATATATGGGTAATTCTAAGTTCAAAATTAATAATTACATTCGCAAAGCGAATATACTTAGAACCCAAAGATGTTAGCGTACATATTATATTAGAATTCTTCATAATATATAGTTTGCTTATACTTATTTGATATCATTTTCCATAACTTATCACTAATAATATTTTTAAAATCTAATAAATTTAATATTTTTCTTGTTTTTATCAATATGACTAAATATAAAGAAAAAATTCCTACTATAAATTTTTTACATATATTTATATTCTTATATTTAAACAAGTGCGAATCATATTCAGTTTCAATTTCCTTACTGTATTCATTTTCCATGCAACTACCCATAAAATATATTTTTTCAATATAATTATAATTATTTAAAATAAAATTTTTACAAAAAGTTTTACTATAACAAGTATCAATTATAAAATATATCTGAGCAGAAGATTTTAAATGATTATTAAAAAAATTTAATAATATTGTTGAGCTTATATTATTATTATAAAATTTCAAATGACCTTTTGAATTTGAATGTCCAGAAAAATATATTATAAAAATAATTTTTTCATCAAGATTATTTAAATTTATTATAATTTCTTTAATATTATTTAAAATTGAATTTTCATTTAAAAATATATAAGGTTCGTGCCATATATCTGGACTTTTTAAATAATATTTATAAAATAAATTATAAATTATATAAACATCATTTTCTATTCCAAATAATGTGTCACTATTATTACCAAATAATATGGGAATAATGTAATAATTCATAAATATTAAATTTAAATATAAAAATAAATATTAATATTTATATTAATATTTATATTAATATTAGTATATTATTTAAAAAAAATCTCTAATATTCTATATAATGTCCTACGAACAAAAGTATTTAAAATATAAACAAAAATATCAAGAACTTAAAAGACAAATGCTTAAAGGAGGCGCTCATAATTTAGAAACTGAAAATTATAGCGAAATGCCTGATTTTACATTAACTGATACTCCAACTGATAAATATTTTGATCAACCATCTCAAAATGGTGGTGCTATGGAAACAGAATTAGAACAAGATTATGCTTTATCAGACACACCTACTGATAATCAAAAGGGTGGCTCACAATTAGTCATGGGAGATTATACACCAGGTGCCCCATTAACATCATGCCCCGGACAAGTTAACCCTATGCCTAATGTTCAAGTTCCAATTCCACCACCAGCACCAATCCCAGCTCCAACACCAATGGTTGGCGGTAATGATGAAGAAGAAATGAATACTACAACTGATTTATCTGAAATTCAAAATACTGAAGATATTGCTAAATTATTTGGTCAATTCGGTGGAAAACACAAGGAATCATCATCATCATCCTCATCATCAACATCTGCCTCAGACAGTGATATTAGTGATAGTGATTCATTTTAATAAAATAAAAATTGATTTTTAATAATATTTATATTAAATAAATATTATTAATGGAACCATTTGTTAAGATTAATAATATGAATATAATTTTTTCATGGAGTTATATATCTGATAAAAATACTGATTGCACTATTTGTCGTCAATCTATTAATAATAATAGTATATATGCAGTTGAAAAAGGTTTTATTTCTCAAGTTTCAAATGGAAAATGTGGACATATATTTCATCAAGAATGTATTACTCCATGGTTAAATACAAATAAAAGATGTCCAATTTGTTCAAATCCATATTAATAATAAATTCATTATTAGTTTATTATTTTAATAAAAATATTTTATATAATATTAATAATGAATTCATTTATTTTTAATATAATGAAGGTATATTGTATTGCTTCATTTGTATATATATCATACTCTTTATATTTAAGATTAACTAAATCTGAAACTGTTATTGATATATTAAAGGATAATGATATATTAATAGAAAAATATAATAAACTTAAAAAAAATAGAATAATGGTATTTATAATAGGTATTGTTATTGGTTTAGTTATTTTAGTAATTTCTGAACCATCATCTATTAATATTTCTCAAAAACTATTATCTACTGCAACTAAATCTATTGTTGAGGATGTAAGTGATATAAGCGTTATTTAATTATATTATTAATATAAATATTTAATGCAAAAATTTAAAAATGATATAAATGAAATTGGTTTGGATGAAGCAGGACGTGGGCCTTTAATTGGACGTGTTTATGCTGGTGCTGTTATTTGGGATAATGATAAAGAATGTCCTCTAATTACTGATTCTAAAAAACTAACACCAAAAAAAAGACAATTAGCCTTAAAATGGATTAAAGATAATATTAAATACTGGGGTGTTGGTTATGCTGATGAAAAAGAAATTGATAAAATTAATATTCTTAATGCAACAAAATTAGCAATGGATAGAGCAATTGAAGATTTAAAAAGCAAAGGAAACGCATCGAGTTATAATAATGATAAATCATTTTATTTATTAATAGATGGAACTGGATGGGAAAAGAAATTTAAAGATTATCAAGTTGAAAGTATAGTTAAGGGAGATAGTCTTTATTATTCAATTGCAGCTGCAAGTATTATAGCTAAAGAATATCACGATATGCATATAATGGATTTAATAAAGATAAATCCTGAATTAGATGAAAAATATTCTTTATCATCTAATATGGGTTATCCAACTGCTAAACATTTTGATGGTATAAAAAAATATGGTGCTTCTGAATATCATAGAAAAACCTTCAAAGGAGTACTTTGAAGATCAAAGGAGTACTTTGAAGATCAAAGGAGTACTTTGAAGATCAAAGGAGTACTTTGAAGATCAAAGGAG
>JACCDO010425911.1_pt1 | contig 17879 bp, 10 predicted proteins | sample 7446101 | NCBI WGS metagenome assembly JACCDO01 (sample SAMN15323440, study PRJNA562643) | freshwater metagenome | isolation source: river surface water | place: USA:Blue River Watershed | collected 2017-08-16 | reverse complement strand
TTCAAATCATTCGCTGACGCCACCAATTTCATGCTGCCTGGTCAATTGGTTGGCGTGGTGGGTCCTAATGGTTGCGGCAAGTCCAACATCATTGATGCTGTTCGCTGGGTGTTGGGCGAGAGCCGTGCGAGTGAATTGCGCGGTGAATCCATGCAAGACGTGATTTTCAATGGCACCACCTCCCGCAAAGCGGCCAGCCGTGCCAGTGTGGAACTCGTTTTCGACAACAGCAGTCACCGCGCAGGCGGGCAGTGGAGTCAGTTTGCTGAAATTGCGGTCAAGCGCGTCTTGACCCGCGATGGGACCAGCAGCTATTACATCAACAACCAACCCGTGCGTCGTCGCGACGTGCAAGATGTTTTTTTAGGGACAGGGTTAGGACCCAGAGCCTACGCCATCATTGGACAGGGCACCATCAGTCGCATCATCGAATCCAAGCCTGAGGAATTGCGCTTGTTTTTAGAAGAGGCGGCAGGCGTTTCCAAGTACAAAGAGCGCCGCCGAGAGACTGAAAACCGACTGAGTGACACCCGCGAAAATCTGACACGAGTTGAGGACATCCTGCGAGAGCTGAATGCCAATTTAGACAAGCTTGAACGTCAAGCCGAAGTGGCTCAAAAGTTTCATGACTTGCAAAGCCAGGCCACGCTTCGTCAACATCAATTATGGTTTTTAAAGCGCGCTGAATCACAAACCGAACAAGTTCATCTGCACCAACAAGCCGAGTTGGCTGCGACCAGTTTGGAAGCCAAAACGGCTGATTTGCGTCAGGTGGAGGCCAGTGTTGAAACCATTCGACAGGCACACTATGAAGCAGGTGAACAGGTCAATCAAGCCCAAGGTCAGTTGTACCAAGCCAGCGCCGAAGTTGGACGTTTAGAGGCTGAAATCCGCTTCGTGGTGGAAGGTCGCCAACGGGCCCAAGATCGCCTTTTGCAAATTCAAGCGCAATTGTCACAGTGGAGCACGCAATCCCAGCAAGCGCATGAAGAGGCGCAAAACCTGATCGACAACCAAGACACGGCCCAAGAACAGTTGGCTGTTTTGCGTGAAGAATTTGAACTCAAAAACGAACAAATACCTGAGATAGAACAATTTTGGCGTGATGCTCAACAGCAAGTCATCAACCAATCTGCTTTGGTCAATGAAGTCCAACAACAAATCCAAGTCTTGGCTGCCGAACAACGTGGTTTGCAAGAGCAGGCCCAGCAGTTGGCGCAACGTCAGGCTCGTTTGCAAGCGGATCAACAAGCGCTGAACCTGCCTGAACACTCCCATCTGGATCAACTGAAAACCCAATTTGATCTGGCTGAAGCGCAATCCATGCAGTCTCAGGCCCAACTCCAAACATTGGAGGACATGGCCGAGGAAGTAGAAACATCGCGTCGCCAAGCGCAAGAGGCCGCCAACCAAGAATCAGCCAAGCTGGTGGAACTGCAAGCCAGGCAGCAGGCACTGAAAGCGCTTCAAGACAAACTGCGCACCGATGAGCGCTTAACGCCTTGGCTCAGCAAACATGGACTGGAAGGCCTGCAGCCCCTGTGGAGCAAGGTGCACATCACTCCCGGATGGGAACAAGCGCTCGAAGCTGCGCTGCGTGAAAGATTGGCGGCTCTTGAGGTCGGTCGCATTGATAGCGTCAAAGCATTCGCCACTGATGTACCGGTGGCCAAGCTGAGTTTTTACACACCTGCTGTGGCTGTTGCCACGCCAGCTAAACATCAATTGCCCAAACTGTTTGATCAACTCAAACTGAGCGATGCTGGCCTGAGTGGTTTGTTGGCCGATTGGCTGACAGGTTGCTACACGGCTGCCAATTTAGATGAGGCCATGGCATCTCGGGGTCAATTGCAGCCAGGTGAGCAAATCTTCATTGCTCAAGGACATTCCGTCGGGCTGCACAGTGTCAATTTTTATGCCCAAGATTCTGAACAATCGGGGTTATTGGCTCGTGCGCAAGAAATCGACAACCTTGAAAAACAAATTCGTGCCCAAGCTTTGATGAGTGAGGAAGCACGTATCCACTTGTCACGTGCTGAAAGTGCTGCAGCGCAGTCGACCCAAGAGCGAACTCAAAAACGCGTGGAGGCCACTCAAACCCAAGCCAAAGCACATGACTTGAAACTGGAATATTTGCGTCTTCAGCAGCAAGCAGATCAAGCCAAGGCCAGGCAAGGCCAGTTGCAAACTGAAGTAGGTGACTTGCAAGCCCAATTACTGCAATTGCAAACTCGCTCGGAAGAGGCTGAGTCGCGTTTTGAGTCTCTGGACATGCAGTTGGCGCAGACCCAAGAACGTCATGCTGGTCTGCAAGAAAAATCCATGGCGGCTGAGCAACAACTTCACCAAGCACGTGAGGCTTTGCGCCAGATGGACAGGCAAGTTCAAGAAGCCGACTTCAACATGCGCAGTTTGTCAGCCAAATTGGCTGAACTGCAAAGAACCCAGGACACCGCGGCCAAACAGATTGAAAGCCTGCAAACAGAGCAAACACGTCAGCAATCCGAATTGGATTTGCTCAGCGACAGTGCCGCACAAGCTGGTTTGCAAGACGCGCTTGCCCTCAAACTCGAGCGCGAAAGCTTGTTGGCCGCCAAACGCTCTGAATACGATGATCTCACTACACGATTGCGCACCAGCAATGAAGATCGCCTGAAAATTGAACGTGAACTGGAGCCCCTGCGTCAACGCATTGTTGACAGTCAATTGAAAGAACAAGCAGCGCGACTCGGGTTTGAACAATACGATCGCTTTTTGCAAGAAGCGCAGGCGGATGTGGCCCAGATTGAAGCATCCATTGAAGCTGACAAGGTCCGCTTGACCGGTTTGCAATCCGACATTGACCGCTTGCAAAGAGAAATTCAAGGTCTGGGGGCTGTCAATTTGGCTGCGTTGGATGAGCTCGGTACAGCTCGCGAACGCAAGACTTTCTTGGATGCGCAATCCACCGATTTGAATGACGCCATCACCACCTTGGAAGATGCCATTCGCAAGATTGATGGTGAAACCCGTGCGCTACTGGGTGATACGTTTGAGACGGTGAATCAACATTTTGGCCGCATGTTCCCCGATCTGTTCGGTGGTGGAACAGCCAAACTCATGATGACTGGGGATGAAATTCTGGACTCTGGTGTGCAAGTCATGGCACAACCCCCCGGCAAGAAAAACCAGACTATTCACCTGCTGTCAGGTGGCGAAAAAGCCCTCACGGCGATTGCGTTGGTGTTTGCCATCTTCCAACTCAATCCGGCACCTTTTTGCTTGCTGGACGAGGTGGATGCACCATTGGACGATGCCAATACGGACCGCTATGCCAAATTGGTGACCAAAATGTCCTCTGAAACACAATTCTTGTACATCTCCCACAACAAGATCGCCATGGAGATGGCCGAGCAACTGATTGGCGTGACCATGCAGGAGCAGGGTGTTTCGCGCATCGTGGCCGTTGACATGGAAGCAGCTGTCACCATGGTTGAACCCACATGAGCAATTTGCAACTTTGGCTGGCCATCTTAGGAGGCTTGGTGCTGGTGGTCGTGGTGGCGCACAGCACCTGGACTTCCCGACAAAATCAACCGAAACAAGCCGAACCCTTGGTCAGTCAAGAGGAATTGGATGCCTTGGTTTCCACGCCCATTGAGGACATGGCTGACAGCGATGTACCCCTTCACGGCATCTCCGGCATGGGCAATGAACTGCCTGTGATGGATGCACGTTCTCAGTTGGATGCCTTGATTGATGTGATTGCCACCATGGAGTTGGATACACCGGTCTCTGGCGAGGCAGCCATCGCCGCGCTGCCTCCCATCCGCCGTGTGGGCAACAAATTATTTTTGGTAGAAGGCTTGAATGCGGATTCCGGAGAATGGGAAGCTTTGCAGACCCAGCGCTACTACAGCGCCTTTCAAGCGGGCATGCAAGTGGCCAATCGACAAGGACCACTCAACGACATCGAGTTCTCCGAGTTTGTGGTTAAAACCCAAGCTTTCGCCGAGGTTTTTTCTGCCACACCTGAATTTCCAGACATGCATGAAGTGGTCGCGCAAGCGCGAGAACTGGATCAGTTTGCCAGCGCCCATGACGCCCAGTTGGGCTTCAATCTGCAGTCACGAAAAGCTGCCTGGAGTCCTGGCTATGTCCAGCAACAAGCTGCCCGTTTGGGTTTCGTGCCTGGTGTGATTCCTGGTCGCATGGTGGTGCCTGCCAGCACCCCTGGTATGCCGCCAGTGCTGGTGTTGACATTCGATGCACGCGCTGCTTTGGCGGAAGACCCCAATCAAGCGGCATTGAGACACATCAGCCTTAGCTTGGATGTGCCTCAAGTTGCACAATCTGAGCAAGCTTTTGCCAGACTCTGCGAGGTGGCGCAACAGCTGTCTCAAGCCATGGACGGTTTGGTGACCGATGACAACGGACAAACCTTGTCTGAGTCCTCCATCCAAATGATCGACCACGACCTGCGCAGTTTGTACGAGGCCTTGGCCGCTCGGGATTTGGCGGCCGGTTCATTGCAAGCGCGTCGTCTCTTCAGTTGATAGCCATGCAAGAACGCGCTGCATGGTTGCGGCAAAGATTGTTGGAAGCCGCCCATCACTACCATGTGCTGGATGAGCCGATCATCCCTGACGTTGAATACGACAGATTGTTCCAAGAACTGCAATCTCTTGAAGATCAACACCCCGAACTTCGCACACCAGACTCACCTACGCAACGTGTCGGTGGACAAGCTTTGGACAGCTTTGTCAGTGTCAGACATGCAGTACCCATGCTCAGCATTCGCACCGAAACAGACACCGAGGCCAGTGGTGCAGAAAATTTTGATGCGCGCATACGCAAAGAATTGGCTCTGACGCCCACCGATCCGCCCGTTGAGTATGTGGCTGAATTGAAATTTGACGGTTTGGCCATGAGCCTGCGTTATGAGCATGGTTTGTTGGTTCAAGCGGCCACGCGTGGTGATGGCGAAACCGGGGAAGATGTCACCGCCAATGTCCGCACCATTGCCCAAATTCCACTGCGACTCCATCATGCGCCGCCAGTTCTGGAGGTGCGTGGTGAGGTCTACATGGCCAGGGCGGATTTCGATGCTTTGAACGAACGTCAGCGTACTCGCATTGCAGCTGGGGAAAAAAATGAAAAAACATTCGTCAATCCGCGCAACGCGGCAGCGGGAGCCGTGCGTCAATTGGATTCGAAAATTGCGGCGCAACGGCCTTTGAGTTTTTTTGCCTACGGAACGGGTGAGATCACACCGCCCAGCCAAGGTGGTCCTGTGTTTGAAACCCACCATGAGCTGCTGATGGCCATCGCTGCTTGGGGCTTTCCTGTGGCCCAACAAACCCAGGCAGTGCAGGGGTCCACGGGTTTGGTGGCATTTCATGAGCACATCGGACAAACCAGAGACAGTCTGCCGTTTGACATCGACGGCGTGGTGTACAAGGTCAATCGTCTGGAATGGCAACGTCTTTTGGGCTTTGTTTCACGCGAACCACGGTGGGCTGTGGCCCACAAATACCCCGCACAAGAACAACTCACCACCGTGCAGGCCATTGAAATCCAAGTTGGTCGCACTGGAAAGCTCACCCCGGTGGCCAAACTGGCCCCTGTCTTTGTCGGAGGGGTGACTGTCACCAACGCCACCTTACACAACGAAGACGAAGCACGTCGCAAAGATGTGCGGGTGGGTGACACGGTGGTCGTGCGCCGAGCAGGCGATGTCATCCCAGAGGTGGTGTCCGTGGTCTTGGAAAAAAGACGCCCAGATGCGGTGGTATTCACCATGCAGCACACCTGCCCCGTTTGCGACAGCCCGGCAGTCCGAGAAGAAGGGGAAGCCGATTACCGTTGCACGGGTGGCTTGTACTGCAGCGCTCAACAAAAGCAAGCTATCTTGCATTTCGCCCATCGACGAGCAGTGGACATTGAAGATTTGGGTGACAAGTTGGTGGACCAATTGGTGGATACAGGCTTGGTCCGGACACTGGCTGATTTGTACAAATTGGGATTCAGCCATTTGGCCAGTTTGGATCGCATGGCAGAAAAATCAGCCAATAACTTGCTCAGCAGTTTGGAAAAGTCCAAAACCACCACCTTGCCGCGATTTCTGTTTGGCTTGGGGATTCGGCATGTAGGTGAGGCCACGGCCAAAGACCTGTCTAAACACTTCGGCAGCATCGACGCCATCATCAACGCAACCACGGATCAATTGCTGCAAGTGCGCGATGTCGGTCCGGTGGTCGCCAACAGCCTTCGCACCTTCTTTGATCAAGCCCATAACAGAGAAGTAGTAGAACAACTCAGAGCCTGTGGTCTTCATTGGTCAGAGGGTGCCTCCATGGCAGGCGCCCCCATGCCTTTGGCGGGCCACACCTATGTGCTCACCGGAACTTTACCCACCCTGAGTCGAGACCAAGCCAAAGACATGCTGGAGGGTCTGGGAGCCAAAGTGGCTGGCAGTGTGAGTCAAAAAACAACCGCCGTGGTGGCTGGCACGGAAGCGGGCAGCAAGCTCGAGAAAGCCCAAGCATTGGGCATCACCATCTTGGATGAATCGGACCTGTTAGCCCTGGTGGCTTCACACGGTGGCAATGCCTCCCAGCCTTGATCGACCATCAAGCTTGCAAGGCTGCCAATAATTCTGTTTCTATTTCCAACTGAACTTTGTTGTGCTGCAAGGCGGCACCGTCGATCAAAAAAGTATCTTCCACACGCTCACCCAAGGTGCTGATTTTGGCCAACAGCACGTTGATGTGGTGCTGAGCCAGAACTTGAGCCACCCCGTACAGCAAACCCACACGATCGCTGGCCGAAATGGAAAGCAACCAGCGTTGTGCTTTTTCATCAGGCTGCAGGCGAACACGAGGCGCCACCGGAAAACTTTTCACACGACGAGACACACGACCTCGACTTGGTTTGGGCAACTCCCCACCTTTTTCGATGGCCAGTTTCAAATCGTTTTCCACCATGGGTGTGAGTTCACGGTAATGCGCGCTCAACATCGGTGTGACCACTTGAAAAGTATCCAAAGCAAAGCCATTGCGGGCTGTATGGATCTTCGCATCCAAGATGCTGAAACCTGCTTGGTCGAAATAACCGCAAATACGGGCAAACAAATCAGCTTGGTCGGGGGTGTAGACCATCACCTGCAAACCCTCGCCAAGTGGCGAGAGTCTCGCTTTGACCGTCACACCCGCTTCTTTCCCTTCGGCTTTGGCCAAGGCCAAAGGCCGCGACAGTTGGCGCGTGTGCCAAGCAATGTCTGCCGCTTCATGGCGCATGAAATACCCCACATCCAAGGTGCTCCATAAGTCTTTGTGTGACTCAAAGGGCATGGCGTATAAATTCAGGGTTTCCAATGCTTCACGCTTGCGCATTTCTACCAAGGCGTCTGGGTCGTGGGCTTGTCCACCCAAGACGGCGGCGCCTGCGCGGTACAAATCTTCCAGAAGTTTGCCTTTCCAAGCATTCCAGACCTTGGGACTGGTGCCGCGAATGTCCGCCACTGTCAACAAATACAGCCCACGCAAATAACGTTCATTGCCTACGCGTTTGGCAAAGGCCTGGATCACCTCCGGGTCGCTCATGTCTTGTTTTTGCGCCACATGGCTCATGGTCAAGTGTTCACGCACCAAAAATTCAATGAAATCTTGGTCTGCCTTGGCAATGCCATGTTGACGACAAAACAAACGGACCTCTTTGGCCCCTAAATCCGAGTGGTCTCCGCCACGCCCCTTGGCGATGTCATGGAACAAGGCGGCCACGTACAAGATCCATGGTTGATCCCAACCTGCTGCGAGTTGGGAGCAAAAGGGGTATTCATGGGCATGCTCGACGATGAAAAAGCGCCTGACATTGCGCAACACCATCAAAATATGTTGGTCCACTGTGTAGACGTGGAACAAGTCGTGCTGCATTTGGCCGACGATGCGCCGAAACACCCACAAGTAACGCCCCAACACCGAGGTCTGGTTCATCAAGCGCATGGCATGCGTGATACCTTGGGGCGACTTCAAGATGCGCATGAACATGGCGCGGTTCACTGGGTTGCGCCTGAAATCGGCATTCATCAAACCACGCGCGTTGTACAGGGCACGCAAAGTGCGGGCAGATAAACCTTTGATACCCACCGTTTCTTGGTACAGCAAAAAAGTTTCCAAAATCGCTTCAGGATGGCGTTGGTACAAACCGTCATCGACGACTTCCAACATGCCTGATTTCTCAATGAACCGTTCATTCAAGACTTGAGGCGGGTGGGCTTGGTCTTGCTTGAACAACCAATCTTCGATATTCAAATGGATGATTTGGTTCAACTGACTGACCGCTTTGGCAGACCAGTAATACTCTTTCATCAAGGCTTCACTGGCCGCGCGTCCGTGCTTGGGACCTTGCGGTGTCGAAGCCAGCCCCAAGTCTTGTGACACCATGGTTTGCAAGTCGAACACCAAACGGTCTTCGCGTCGCTTGGCCAACCAGTGCAGACGCCATCGGATCAGCGACAACTGATCCTCGTTGTGTTGGAGTTGGCGTTGCTCTAAAGGGGTGATCATTCCCTTGGTTTTCAAGTCTTTCCAAGTCGATCCCAGCCCGCTGGCTTTGGCCAACCAAAGCAACATGTGCAAATCACGCAAGCCCCCAGGGGACTCCTTGCAGTTGGGTTCTAAAGAGTAAGGGGTGTTTTCATACTTGCTATGTCGTTGCTGCATTTCAAGGGTTTTGCCTGTGAAAAATGCACGTGGGTCCATCTGCGATTTGAAGGCTTGTTCAAACTGCTGGTAAAGCGCCACAGAACCCACCACACAACGTGACTCAAGCATGGCGGTTTGCACCGTGATGTCGTTGATGGCTTCAGTGAGGCATTCGCCTAAATTGCGAACACTCGAGCCAATTTCCAAACCCGTGTCCCAACAACTGCCAATGAATCGCTCGATTTTTTGTTGAAGTGCCTGGTCGGTGTCGACAACCGCATGAGCGGGCAACAACACCAAAACATCCACATCAGAATAGGGAAACAACGCACCCCGTCCATAGCCACCAACCGCCACCAAGCAAGCATCTGGCGGCATTTGTGCTTGGGTCCACAAGTCAGTCAGGGTGCCATCGCAGAGATGGCTCAATTGAGCGAGGTGCTGATGAACGTGCCTGGCATTTCGCAGGGTTTGAACAGCAGCACATTGCGCCAATAAATCGCTTTTGAGTTGCTTGAAATTGGAGTTCACTGCCTCAGCACACCGAAGTCGAAACGAACGAGGGCAGAGGGGGACTGCCAGCTGACAGCGTCAATACCTCATAGCCTGTTTGCGTCACCAGCACGGTGTGCTCCCATTGGGCAGACAAAGAATGGTCTCGGGTGATGATGGTCCAACCGTCGCCCATTTCTTTGATATCGCGTTTGCCAGCGTTGATCATGGGTTCGATGGTGAACACCATGCCAGGCTTGAGTTCTTCCAAGGTGCCGGGCTTGCCGTAATGCAGGACCTGGGGTTCCTCGTGGAACACCTGGCCGATACCGTGTCCGCAAAATTCGCGCACGATGGAGAAGCCCAATCCTTCAGCAAACACTTGGATAGCATGGCCAATGTCCCCCAAACGTGCACCGGGCTTGACTTTGACGATCCCGGGCCACATGGCGTCATAGGTCATTTGACACAGCCTCTTGGCAGCGATGGAGCCTTCACCCACGATGAACATGCGACTGGTGTCGCCATGCCAACCATCTTTGATGACGGTGATGTCAATGTTGACGATGTCACCCTTTTTCAAGGCCTTGTCATTGGGAATGCCATGGCAAACCTGGTGGTTGATGGACGTGCAAATGGATTTGGGGTAGGGATTGCGCCCACTGGGGTTGTAGTTGAGCGGGGCAGGGATGGCCTGCTGAACCTGGGTGATGTAGTTGTGGGCCAATTGATCAAGCGCGTTGGTGGTGACACCTGCTTGCACATGGGGCGTGAGGTAATCCAACACTTCCGAGGCCAATCGACCAGCCACGCGCATACCTGCAATGCCCTGTTCATCTTTGTAAGTAATCATGGTGTTGATTATCTCAGGCTGTTCAAGGTCTGTTTGGACCTGAGGCTTATCGCTAAAATCTGAGCCAGCACAGCCGCTTGCGGCACGAAGATGCGTTATTCCTCACAAGGCCAGCCCGTGACCCTACAGATCAGCACTTTCATTGGCGGCTCCGCCTTCAGCCCATTCAAAAACCAACAATTACTGACGTCTCTGCAAGCCGTCAGTCCCGAGATCTTGGGCTTGACCGCCGAACATGTTTATCTGCTGGCCACCGAGCAGCCTGTGACTGACAAGGATCAGCAACGCATGGCCGATTTGCTGACTGCTACACCAGCAAGCGCTTCGTCCGCAGTTGCGCAACCATTCAACTTGGTGGTGTCTCCACGCATGGGCACTGTGTCCCCATGGGCATCCAAAGCCACGGACATTGCCCGCAATTGCGGTTTCAAGTTGCGGCGACTGGAGCGATTGACAGTATTTCATCTGCAATGGTCGACGCAACAACAACCAGACCCATCGACCCTCGCGAAATTGCATGCCCTGGTGCATGACCGCATGACCGAATCAGTGTGGTCCTCGGTGGTCGAATCACATGCCTTGTTTGACAGTCTGCCTGCCCCTTCCTTGGCATTGGTGGATGTGTTGAAAGATGGTCGCTCGGCCTTGGAAAACGCCAACCGCGATTGGGGTTTGGCTCTGGCCGATGATGAAATTGATTACCTGCTCACGGCATTTCAGCAACTTCAACGCAACCCCAGTGACGCCGAGTTGATGATGTTTGCCCAAGCGAACAGTGAACATTGCCGCCACAAAATATTCAACGCTGATTTTGTGATCGATGGACAAGCGCAAAGCCACAGCCTGTTTGGCATGATCCGCAACACCCACAAGTTGCATCCTGAGCACACCGTGGTCGCTTATTCGGACAATGCGGCCGTCATGCAGGGGCATGAAGTCGAGCGTTTCACTGCAGCTTTGCAAGGTTACATGCCTCGCTATGACAAAAGCCGGGGCATTCACCATGTCTTGATGAAGGTCGAGACACACAACCATCCCACGGCCATTTCTCCCTACCCAGGGGCCTCCACGGGAGCAGGTGGAGAAATCCGCGATGAAGGTGCAACAGGCCGGGGGGCCAAGCCCAAAGCTGGTTTGACTGGATTCAGCGTGTCCAAACTGTGGGGCAGCCAGTTGGGTCAACCCGCTCACATGGCATCTGCTTTGGCGATCATGACCGAAGGCCCTTTAGGCGGTGCCGCATTCAACAACGAATTTGGCCGTCCCAACCTGTTGGGTTATTTCCGTGAGTACGAGCAAGTTGTCGATGGGATCCAGCGCGGTTACCACAAGCCCATCATGTTGGCGGGTGGTTTGGGTGTCATCCGTGATGAACTCACCCACAAAATTGAATTTCCACCTGGCACTCTGCTGATCCAACTCGGTGGCCCCGGCATGCGCATCGGCATGGGCGGGGGTGCCGCCAGTTCATTGGCGAGTGGCAGCAACAGCGTCGCGTTGGACTTTGACTCGGTGCAACGCGGCAACCCCGAAATTCAACGTCGGGCACAAGAGGTCATCAACCATTGCAATGCCCTGGGGGCAGCCACCCCCATCTTGGCCATCCATGACGTCGGGGCGGGCGGTTTGTCCAATGCCTTTCCAGAGCTGGTCAATGATGCAGGCAGGGGTGCTCGTTTTGATTTGCGCCAAGTCCCGCTGGAAGAAAGTGGCTTGTCACCCAAAGAAATTTGGAGCAATGAAAGTCAAGAACGTTATGTGCTGGCCATTGACCCTGCATCGCTTGATCAATTTCAGTTTTTCTGCGAACGCGAACGCTGCCCATTCGCGGTTGTGGGTGTGGCCTCTGGAGAACGCCACTTGGTGGTCAGTCAAGCGCCTCATCCCACCCCAGTGGACATGCCTTTGGATGTTCTGCTGGGCAAGCCGCCCAAGATGCTGCGCGACGTGAAACGGGTGCAGCGCCAGTCACCGCCACTGGATCTGTCCAACACCCAGTTGCAAGACGCCGTCATCCAAGTCCTCAGCCACCCCACCGTGGCCAGCAAGCGCTTTTTGGTCACAATCGGTGACCGCACTGTGGGTGGTCTGACCCACCGTGACCAAATGGTCGGACCTTGGCAAGTGCCGGTGGCCGACTGTGCCGTCACCTTGGCAGATTTCAAAGGGGTCGCGGGTGAGGCGATGAGCTTGGGTGAACGCACGCCCTTGGCAGCCATCAACGCGCCTGCCTCAGGGCGGATGGCGGTTGCAGAAGCCATCACCAACTTGCTGGCCGCCCCCATTGAATTGGGCAAGGTCAAGTTGTCTGCCAACTGGATGGCTGCTTGTGGTGAAGCGGGTGAGGACGCCGCGTTGTTCGACGCCGTGCAAGCGGTGGGCATGGAACTCTGCCCAGCCTTGGGCATCTCTATACCTGTAGGCAAAGACAGCTTGTCGATGCGCACCCGGTGGCAAGACCAGGGCCAGACCAAACAAGTGACTTCACCCGTGAGTTTGATCATCACCGCTTTTGCCAGTGTGGATGATGTGCGTGGTAGTTTGACACCCCAATTGAATGCCAATCTGGCAGACACCAGTTTGATCTTGATCGATTTGGGCAAAGGTCAACATCGCATGGGGGGCAGCATCCTTGCGCAAACACTGAACCAAGCCGGTGGCGATGTCCCCGATTTGGACGATGCACAAGACCTGATACGTTTGGTCCATGCAATCAATACATTGCGCAACAAAGGCCATCTACTGGCTTACCACGACCGCAGCGATGGTGGCTTGTGGGCCACTGTTTGCGAGATGGCGTTTGCAGGCCATGTGGGTGTGGCACTCAATTTGGATCTGCTGGTTAACGAGGGTGACGGTATCCATGACAGCAGAGCCGATCACGGAGACAGCAAAAATTGGGCGCAACAGGTGCGTGTGCGACGCGATGAGCTGAGCTTGCGAGCCCTGTTCAATGAAGAATTGGGGGTGGTGTTGCAAGTGGCCACGGCACACCGTGACCAAGTGATGCAGACTTTGCGGCAACACGGCTTGTCGAAACACAGCCACGTGATTGGCAAAACCAGACCGGTGGGCTCCGACATCAGCCGTGGCGTCGGGGAGCTGAGTGTCTGGCGCGATGCCCAAGAGATTTTTGCTGCTTCATTGCACGATTTGCACCAAGTCTGGGACAGTGTGAGTTGGACAATCACCAGGGAGCGCGACAACCCGATGACAGCTGACGCGGAACATGCAGCCGCAGGTGTCCCTGAGGATCCTGGCTTGCATATGCATTTGACGGCTGGCGCATTGGACAACGTGGCAGCACCCTATATCCATGCAGCCCGACCGCGTGTGGCCATATTGCGCGAGCAAGGTGTCAACTCGCATGTGGAGATGGCGTATGCCTTCACCGAGGCTGGCTTTGAAGCCTATGACGTGCACATGACCGATTTGCAGCAAGGTCGTGCGAATTTGAAGGATTTCAAAGGCGTGGTGGCCTGTGGTGGTTTCAGTTATGGCGACACCTTAGGCGCGGGGATTGGCTGGGCACGCAGCATCACCTTCAACCCGATGCTGGCAGATCAATTTGAAGCTTTTTTCAACCGCACAGACACTTTTGGCTTGGGTGTGTGCAATGGTTGTCAAATGTTTGCCGAACTCGCCACCTTGATTCCCGGTGCGCACAACTGGCCGCGATTCACCACCAACCAAAGTGAACGGTTTGAGGCTCGGTTGTCCATGGTGGAAGTGCTGGACTCTCCCAGTTTGTTTTTCAAGGGCATGGCGGGCTCTCGCCTGCCGATTGCCGTTGCGCACGGCGAGGGCTTTGCCAACTTCCAGGTGCGCGGCTCGCATGCCGATGTGATTCAGGCCATGCGGTTTGTCGACAACCATGGTGCACCCACAGAGGCCTACCCGTTCAACCCCAATGGCAGCCCTGGTGGCTTGACAGCAGTGACCACCGCAGATGGCAGGTTCACAGCCATGATGCCCCATCCGGAACGCGTTTTCAGGCATTTGCAGTTCAGTTGGATGCCTCAGCAAACGCTCCAAAAAGTGGAAGATGTCAGCCCATGGATACGTTTATGGCGCAATGCCCGTCGTTGGGTAGACTGAGCTGACAATCGACTGAACAAGGAGTACACCCCATGAGCACCACACGCGACCGTGAATTGGCAGACACGCTCTACACCAGCTACACCAAATTACGTCAATTGCAAGCGGATCTGCGCGTCTTGAGTGGGCTGCAACCCATGTCCACCGAACTGGCTGTGGTGGCTGCGGACAAAGCCCAAGACCAGGACCACATGAACATGGGCCATCATCCGCATCATGCAGTTTCAGCAGAAACCAAAGCACTGGCCGATGCCCTGCAGATCGTCACCAACGTCAACCTACGCTTGGAACAGGTGGTCAAGCACTTGGTGTCGCACCATACCGATGCCAGCAGCATCATCAATGAGTTTGAAAAAATACGAACCGGTGAATTGCTCAACAGCCAAACATTTGCCCTGGCTCACGTGATCAAGTCGGAAGCCAAATGAAAAAGGCCCTCGCAAGAGGGCCTTTTGACTGGGGTTGCCAGTAGAACATCACTCAATCTTGGCTTTGTCACGCAAGCTCTTTTGGAAATCGATCAGTTTGTTTTGTTGCAACTGCTGAACGATTTGTGGCTTGACTTCTTCGAATTTGGGCACAGGCACTTCACGCACATCATCCAAGCGAATCACGTGGTAACCGAACTGGCTTTTCACAGGGGTTTCTGTGATTTGACCTTTTTTCAGGGCCACCATGGCGTCGGAAAATTCCTTCACAAAACTGTTGGCGTTGGCCCATTGCAGATCGCCACCATTGGCACCTGAGCCAGGATCTTTGGATTGTTTTTTGGCAATCTCTTCAAACTTACCGCCTTTTTTCAAACTCGCAATGATGGCCTTGGCTTGTTCTTCTTTTTCCACCAGAATGTGGCGAGAGTGGTATTCCTTGCCATCGCCATTGCTGGCCATGTAACGGTCGTACTCGGCTTTGGCCTCTGCGTCATTGACCACCACATTTTTTTGGAAATCGGTGAACAGTTCGCGGATCAACAGGCTTTGACGGGCGAGTTCCATTTGGAATTTGAATTCTTCATTGCCGTCCATGCCACGTTTTTGGGCTTCTTGGGCGAAGATTTCACGGGCGATGACTTCTTCACGAAGTTGTTCTTCCATTTCAGGACCTACTTGTTTGCCAGAGCGCTCAAGTTGGGCGGCCAGGGCGCTCAAACGGGTTTTGGGAACAGCCTTGCCGTTCACAATGGCCACGTTTTGGGCCTGGGCACCCAACGCCAATGTGCCCAAGAGAACGGCGATTGCAGCCGTTGACATTAATTTTTTGTTCATGGAGTTCTTTCGAAATAGTCTAGGCCTCAGGCCATCACAACAATAAGCAATACGTCACTGCGGCGCATCCACAATTTCAATGGCCAGCGCATGCATGCCCTGGTCGGTGAATTGTTGCAGGGCATCATACACAAGCCGATGCTTGGCCACCCGACTTAATCCTTGAAAAACCCCAGACCCGATTCGGACCCGAAAGTGTGTGCCTTGTCCAGACCCGTCGGCACCTGCGTGGCCGGCATGCGCAGCACTTTCGTCCAAAACCTGAAGTGCAAAGGGCTCTAATTGTTCGCTCAAACGCGCGTGCAGTTGATCGGCAGTGATGTTCATGATTCGTTGCTCTGTTGTTCGTCAGGGGCATGTTCTTGTATGTGGCGACTGAGAAAAAGCGCTTGCGCCAGGATGAACAACAACATCAACCCCATGCCGCCAAATAATTTGTAGCTGACCCAGGTGTCGGTATCGAAGTTGTAGGCGATCCACAAATTGATGACACCCATTGCTGTGAAAAAACCAGACCAACTGAACATGAGGGTGCGCCATACAGGGTCTGGCAAGCTCAGCTTCGAACCCATGAGCAATCGCAAAAAGTTACGCTTGAACACCCAGTGCCCGATCAACAAGGCACCACCCATCAGCCAGTACAAAATGGTGGGTTTCCATTTGATGAAAGTTTCATCTTGGGTGATGAGCGTGGCACCGCCAAACAACACGATGACCACCAAGCTCACCCATTGCATCGGTTCGACATGCCCGGTTTGTTTATAAAGCCAGCCGATTTGCAACAAGGTGGCCACAATCGCCACCGCTGTGGCGATGAAGATACCGGCCATTTTGAAGGCCACAAAAAACAAAATAATCGGGAAAAAATCCAGCAATAACTTCATGTCAATCCTCTTGAGGCACAAACCCCAATGCTGCCGAGTTCATGCAATAGCGCAACCCTGTCGGCGCAGGACCATCTGGAAACACATGACCCAAATGGGCACCGCAATGGGCACACACGGTTTCGGTACGGACCATACCGTGGGCGCGGTCAACCCGCTCTTCAATAGCCTGTGCTTCAGCCGCTTTGGAAAAGCTGGGCCACCCGCAACCTGCATCGAACTTGGTGGCCGAGTCAAACAATTTCGCATCACAGCAAATGCAGTGGTAACTGCCACTGGCCCAATGTGATTCAAAGCGGCCTGTGAAAGGTCGTTCTGTGGCGGCTTGTCGTGTGACCTCAAAGGCGAGGGGTTCGGCATTCTTGGCGATCAAGTGCGCACGCCATTCGGCGGGAGTTTGTGGCAATGTCATGAAGAGCAACTGATGGAAATGGAGGAAGCCCAGTCGGGCGGAAAGGCGGCCATGGATTCAAAATGAGGATGTTCGTCAAAAGGTCGGCGCAAAATCGATTGCAAGTTGTGCACACCTGAAAAGTCGCCTATTTTGGCCTGCTGAATGGCGGCCTCGGCCAAATGGTTGCGCAAAACATATTTCGGGTTGATCTGCATCATGCGAATACCCGCTTTGACATGGTCTTGTTGCGCGATTCTTTGGACATACTGCACCAACCATGCATCCCAACGGTCAGCTTGGATGAACATATCGCGCACCGGCGCAAACGCTGTTGTCCAATCAGTTTGCGACAAACGCGCAACAGCTTGACTGAGCCGTCGCCAAAAAATCGGTGCATCGGTTTTTTCAGTGGCCAAGGTTTGCAGCAAGCCTTCAATCAAAGCATGGTCTTCAATTTGCACTTGATCAAGACCCAGTTTTTGGGCAAATCGTTGGTCCATCAGCAAGGGATAGTCTGATTTGAATGTTTCCAGAGCAGCGAGGGCCAGATCGGTGTCTTCCAGCAGGGGCATGAGGGCTTGCGCCAAACAGTGCAAATTCCAATAGGCGACTTGCGGTTGTCTGGCGTAAGCGTAACGCCCTTGGTGGTCCGAATGGTTGCACACATGGCCTGGGTTGAACCCATCCAAAAATTGAAAGGGGCCGTAATCGATGGTGAGACCCAGCATGCTCATGTTGTCGGTGTTCATGACGCCATGGCAAAAACCAACAGCCTGCCAATGGGCGATCATCTCAGCGGTGAGTCGACTGACCCGCCCCAACAAAGCTGCATAACGTCCAGGCCCAGCAGTCACTTGCAACAAGTCGGCAAACTGATGCTCAATCAAAAAATCTGCCAACCGACGCAAGTGATCCGTTTGACCCAAAGCTGCAAAATGCTCGAAGTGGCCAAAGCGCAAAAAACTGGGTGCCACCCGCGTGACCACAGCCGCAGTTTCAACCTCCTCTCGCAACACCTTGTCGGGTGAACCCACCAAGCACAACGCACGTGTGGTGGGGATGCCCAAGCCATGCATGGCCTCACTGCACAAATACTCGCGGATGCTGGAACGCAGCACTGCACGTCCATCGCCCATGCGGGAGAAAGGCGTGAGTCCTGCGCCTTTGAGTTGCCATTCTTGATGGCCTGTGGGGGTTTGCAGTTCGCCC
>JACCDO010967523.1_pt1 | contig 17880 bp, 23 predicted proteins | sample 7446101 | NCBI WGS metagenome assembly JACCDO01 (sample SAMN15323440, study PRJNA562643) | freshwater metagenome | isolation source: river surface water | place: USA:Blue River Watershed | collected 2017-08-16 | reverse complement strand
CTGCGCAAAGTGTTTGCGTAGGTGTATGTCAAGGGTTGGAGAGTGAAGGTGGTTGTATTACGGTCAGGATTACGGATATTTGAGAATGACATAGTGGCTTGCTAACTGTAAAATACGAGGGTTTTTAGATTCATTTTTTTGCATCCAATCTGATATTAACTCTGAATGTGTGCGCCTGTCTGTAGACAGCTGAAAACAACAGTTAAACCAGGGGATGCAGAATCAGAAACGCCATATATGTTTTTTTTCAAGGAAATGTGATACATGTATCTTATTTTTAAAGGAGCTTGACCGTTCGTCTTATTTATCTGAGTTTGCATTTCAATGTGTTGATGGTAAGCCAAGAAGTGAACTACCACAGTTCCTCAAAAAGGTGCCAACCATTGTTGTGAAAGAGAATGACGGTACATCAAACAAGTTGGAGGGGGAGGACTGTGTCAACTGGCTCTTTACTCGTAAGATGCAAGAGCAATCTGCATCACGTCCTGCTCCGGCAGCCTCAGTTCCATCTCAAGCTATGGCTCAGGCTGCCGAGGTCATGGAGTTCAACCAAATTGAGCTTGGTGGAGGGCGTGAGATGTATAGCTTTATTGATGAAGAAGCGACAGGTGGTAATGGGAGCGCCCGTATTTTGAAGAACTACGATTACATCGGGGGACCACCTATGATTAGTGCGCAAGGGCAGGTGATGCAGCCTCCTGCAATGGCGCCGAAGAAGAGTAAGAAGGAGGAGATGTTTGATGCACAGTTCGAGGCTTTCCAGCGTGACAGGGAGATGGGGATGCCTAAACCTCGTCCCAGACAGTAAATGCGTTATTGGCCTAAAAGTCTAAGAACAGAAATAATTAAATAGAATGTCTGTTCTTACCGCATTTAATACCCAGTTGGTTCGTTTCTTTGAGGAGCTTTCAACCACTTTTCCCGAAGAGCGTGAGATTAAGATGGCGGTAGAGGCTATTACAGCTGCAAAAAAGATTAATCCTCGTCTTGTTCTGGATATGTTCTACGAGCATGTCTATAAGGATAATGCACAGGCGATTTATGCAAAGGATATTCAAAGTATTATTACATCTGCAAACAAAAAGATTTTAACGCAGTTTAATGACTATATGGTTGCACTTACAATCTTTAATAAACATTGGCATAACATGAGTCCAAACAATCAGGAGACTGTATTGAATTATTTAACTGTAATCTGTAAGCTTTGTGAAAGGGCGAGGGCGGCTTAAGCTGCACTTGCCCCCATAGCCTTTGGCTAATAAATAGTACAATAAAATAGTATGAACTTTTTCAAGGGTTTCAGAAACACTAGAAAAAATAAATCAAATGGAAATGTGGAGCTCCTTGAAATAAGAAGGCCACCTATGCGTTATAATAATAGTTTGCTTATAGCTAATCGTGCACCCTCAGGTTCCTCCTCAGAGGAACTGTCAAATATGCCTTTACCAATAGCAAATAACAATTACAGATTTCCAGTAAATCCTAGATCTCCAGTAAATCGTAGGAGTTCTATTGCAAATACGCAGACATCTAATGCTAATCTTAATCGTAGAGAGCAGCGTCGTCTCTGGAACTGGCTTGCAACTAGAAAAGCAAAGGGATTAGGTAATACTCTCGGTTTCCATAATGTTTTAAGAAGATTTGAGAGTGGTGTTAGAAGAAGACCAAATAGCTCTCTATCTCTATTTAATAATAATGTAAATGAACCTGTGGTAAATGTTGTAAGGTCGCCAGGCACAGGATTAAGACCACCAATAACTGAGGTTCCCAAAATAAGATTGCATAGACCAACCGGTTCTATACCTCTATTGAATAATAATAACGTAGTTGAACCTGCGGTAACTGTTGTAAGACCGCCAATTAATGAGCCGTCAATGTCCGAGTTTGCCGGCACAGGATTAAGGCCACCAATAACTGAGGTTTCCAACACAAGATTACGTAATACACGAAGAAACAGAGTTTCAAGTGAAAATATGTTGAGAGTGGCCTTATTTGGACATAGTGAAATACCTACCGCCAATGAAATAATTAATGCACTAAATAATCTCTTTATTCCAAAGGTATTTGAGTACATAATTGCTAAAAAACAAATTAACATGAGTTATTTACCATTAACACGGGAGAATTACAGCACAGCTAAAAGTATTGCAAAAAATGCTAAACCTGGATTAATCGCACGGGGAAAAATTGCGTTTGTAATGAAATCTGCCCCATTAATTGCACGATATGTTGAACAATCTGGATTAGATGCTAATACATTTCTGGCAATTAAAAACTATTATGATAATCTACGGGGAGAAGATGTTAATAAATTAATTGAGGCAGTAAAGTATTATGTATGTCAATATATAAGGGCTTATGAGGCCAGAAATAGCTCAGTGGGTAGGTCTGAGCACTGTCCTTAATTGCGTCTACTACTTTAAGAAATGAACTAAAACACAGACAGAATGTCATCTAACTTAGGGTCTGTGTTTCAGTCCAAATATGAGGAGTTTGCCGGCGAGCTACTCCTGACTTTCCCTGAGCTTGCTCAGGCAATTAATGCAGCGAAGGCACTTGCCCCGAATGAGCGCCTGGATCGTTTCATGACGGATGTTGTTCCGCATACACCTCCTACTCGTGATCCTGCTGTCCGGCCTGCTGCTCTATTACCTGGTGTAATACTTACTGATGCCCTCTGGGATGAGCTTAGTCCAACAACTCACACCACGATTCAGGAGTATCTCACACTTTTAACAGTTTGTGCACTCTTTGAGTCTGGTAAGGCGGGCAAGGACAATATTTTTGGTGAGGGTGCTGATGCCTCAACCTTTATGGATGATTTTTTGAAGACCTGGAAGACCAAGATGGACGGTATGGACTTTGAGAATATGGCGAAGAAGATGGCTGGGCTTTTTGGAATGGATGGGGCGGGGATGCCTAAGTTGCCTGAGAAGTTCCTTAAGGGTCATTTGGCTAGACTCGCAGAGGAGATTGTTCGTGATTTTAATCCTGCCGATTTCGGTCTTGATGATGATACAATTAAGCAGTGTGAGGAGAACCCAACAAGTGCATTTGAGATTTTAATGAAGATATACCAATCAAAGCCACATGTAATCTCTAATGTGGTGCAGCGTATTGGTAAGCGTCTTCAGTCTAAGTTCCAGAGTGGGCAGATTAAGGCATCACAGATTGTTGCTGAGGCGGAAGAGCTAATGAAAAGCTTTTCGGAGAATCCGGCATTTAGTGAGCTTATGGAGTCATTCCGCACTATGTTTTCAATGGATGAACTCTCAAAGGCGCCCGGTGAGGTTGGTGTCTCTGCACGTCGTTCGATTATCCAGGAGCGGATGAGACGTAACCTTGAGAAGAAGAAGGCGGCGTCTGCAGACACTGCAGCTAATACTATTACACCCCCAGGACAGCAGGTCTATCATTTTACTGAGGAGGAGTTTGAGGCTATGGAGGCGGAGAGACAGAGGGCTGCTGCAAAAGGTAATAAAAAGAAGGGACGCAAGTAGTAAGTGGTCTGATGAGTCCGTATTTAATTTTATCAGTAATGATGCTATCAGTAGCTGCGGCATACATATTTTATAAGCAAAATGATGTAAAATATAATCTTGAGGTGTTGCCCGAATCTGTGTTACATCAACAGGAGCCGTTACCTATTGTAACGGAGCCGCCCCTACATTTACAGCCAATTATTGAGGAAGCTGTGAAAGAGCCGTTTACTATGCAGGCCGATTTCCATGTAATGCCGCCTAGTCGTGTTGGAGCACCGAGAGGCTGCCCAAAGGCGAAGCTGGCCTTCCCTGATTTGACAAAGAATCTGGAGGCTGCACCGGCCGATGATGATAATTTTGCAGCGACGGCAGGAATTGAGGAGGGATTTGCTAATGGTTATGGTGAGACCTTGCCATCAAATGCCAATCCATTTATGAATGTATTGGTACCTGAATATAAGTATAATCCTGAGCGTGCGCCGGCTGCGGAGGTGGATGACCCAAAGGTGAAGCAGGGATTGGATGATTTCTTCCGTACCCACTTCTATAATGATCCTACGGATGTGTTCGGAAAATCCCAAGATCAGCGCCAATTTGTGACTATGCCCTCCACCTCGATACCAAACGATAGAGAGTCTTTCATGAAGTGGTGTTACAACATTGTTCCTCAAAACTGTAAGTCGGGTGGTCGTGCCGGTTGTCTGCCTGGTACGGATGGTGGACCCATTGTCTCATTGAATCAGTCCTTTTAATTGAGTGGTGCTTGTGTGATAAGACGGCGTGGTCTTGTTTTACAGCGGAACTTTTTGAGTGTTCTCCCCTTGGTTTGTAGAACCGATTTGACACAGATGCCGATGGCCGCAGATTCCCGTGCTCTAGGGCTTCTACCGTATCGTTTTGTTGGTAGTTTTGCACGAACAGTTTTAATACAGCGACAGAGCTTGTCTCTCCATCTCTTACTTTTAGGCATTGTTTGTCTAAAAGTTAGGGATAAACTTTTTATGTTGCAAAGGCAGAAGAAGAGATGGCATCCCGTTTTAATTTAAACAGACTTACCCACGCCCGTGATGATGCATGTGGTTTGGAAAGCTTCTATGCACAGAGCGCCGGCCCCGGTCGTTATATGACTACTAACCTTGTTCCCAAGGCATCCGGCGTGAATCCCTTATCCATTGATCAGGTCAATATCTATCCTCGTGAAGGCTATGGATTGAACAATAACAATATCGACGCCGACTCAATGCTTAGAAACCAGCCGGTCTTTAACAGTCATCGTTGCAACATCCGTAACCAGAGTCGGCCTTTCTTGACAGTACCTTTCATGGGCAACGGTCGTGGTAATGCCGATGTTGAGAGTCGCCTTTTACATTCCGAGCAGGTTCGTCTTGGAAAGGAGTGTGGTACTGTAACTGAGCAGTTCTTTGACCAGCAGTACACTCCTCAGATCCCTCTGCTCAGTAAATATATTCAGAACCCTAACAATTTAGTGCAAGAGGTTGCTGCCCCTGGCTGGATTCGTGGCGGTATCCCCTCTCGTCAATACATCCGTGATATCAACTGTTAAGAATATGGATTGAATGAAATAATCAATTACAAGTACCCTTAGGATATTTGTAATCTATTTTTAATAACACTTAGGCAGTAGATGCAGTCACATTATATTCAGACACAGGTCACCAATCAGACATTCGAAGATCAGTTCGATATGCTTCACACAGCCCCCTGGGAAAAGAAAAATAACCCACAAGCCTATGATGAATTAGAGGCACAGGTTGTATCCCCGGATCCCCGCCGTCATATTCTTGGGTTAGTTGGTGGTAATGAGGTTGCTACTGTTGCCGCCAGCAAGTTTAATGTTGTTAATGGACAGCAGGCAGATGTTGAGTCTGATTTGAAGGGGATTACACGGCCAATTACAAACTGTCCTTGGAAAGATTACCAGCCCCAGGCTCAAGGCCAAACAACAATTAGGCGTGAGAATGTAAAGAACAACTTCACTATTGATGCTCGTCTATATCCATTACGTGACTATCAGATGTGGGCATATGCTGCCTCATATCAGCCAGAGCCAATGGTGAAGGAGACCTGTGGTCGGCCTGAGAAATACTAGGGTGTTTATTCGAATAAATACTGTTATGGTGTTAGAGTATGGCTGAGCATATTGTGCAAATTAGACAACAGAGTCAAACCCGAACAAAGTGGGATGACTTCCGTCATATGGATGATATGAGAATAACAAGTTACCCTGGGCGTTATTACATTAATCCTCCGGCTGCCAACTGTCCAACAACCTTTATGGTAAGTCCAACAACAAGAATACAGAAGAATGGAGATAGTTGGGTAAAGGGGCAGTGGAAGACAGATGTGGAGAGTGACCTTAAGGGGATTAATCGAGTGAGCACTCGAGTGCGGGCTGATGCATCCTCATGTGCACAGGCTGGTGGCAAGGACAAGTTGTACAATCCTGACACAAACTATTTTAACAATCTCCCTCTCGAGAACGCTCCCGATGCAAATATTCCTATGGTTTTCAATCGTTATACGAATGAGGCTTGTACTTTGCGCTGTACTGGTTTTAATCGCTGGGATCCCTTATTCCATAATCCTCAGGAGACATTTGAAACGCCATTTGATTATTTCATACCAAGTCGCAACATTGACAAGGAGCGTTGTAAGAAACATTAAGGGTGGGTATATTGATGTACTCAGAAGATGCGACAAGAATAGATATGGAAGTAGCTGTTCTTGGAGGTCTAGTAGGCCTAGGATATGCAATTAGTTCTGCATTTGATAAAAATAAACCGGCTACACCAGCTGTACAATCAAAGGGTGCAGCTGCCCCTAAAGGCTATTTAGCCCCAATGAATATTGGCAACTTTACTAATGGTCCCATAGAGGGCTTTACTCCGGCTGCCCGTGGACCCGATACATCACCATTAGTGATGAGAGCAAAGGGTGCAAGTGCCTTAGGGTTTGCCCCAGAGCTTGATATGATGTATCAGAATCCAAATGGTCAGACCTATCCTTCAGAGCCGACTGCTGGTCCACAGGGAAATGCCTTTGGATATGCTACACAGAAGCCACCCCTTGCTCCGGCTCTTAAACGACAGGGTTTACCTAATCCAGAACCCTTAGATACGCAGGCTGCAATGGTTGAGATGCGCTCTGACGGTATTGAAGACCAGCCAACCTATGTGAATGGTAAGTTTGTGGTATCGCCATTATCTGGAGAGCGTATTCCTGCTGAGGAGTTTAGGCATAACAACATGATGCCGTTCTTTGGTGGGCGTGTGAAGCAAAATATAGGTCCTCAGACAAACACCTCATTGCTGGATACTTATACGGGTGCTGGTACAAATCAGATTACTAAGCGTGAGGTGGAGACTATGTTCGACACCGCCAAGACCCCTTATGGTAATCCATTTGGTATGGAGAATCAGACCGATTTTATACAAACCCGTATAAATGACCCGAGAAACCGTGGTGGTGAGAAGCCGTTTGAGCCTGTTCGTGTTGGACCCGGTGTTGGCGAGGGATATGGCACACTCGGTAAGGGTGGTTTCCAGCAGTTGGAGGTGAATGAGATTATGAAGCGGGCTATGCCTACGACTGATAAGCTCCGTGTTGCTGATAACCAAAAGATGACCTACAATACACCTGTTGTGCCTGGTCAGCATTTTGTTGCTATGGCGGCGGACAATGCAGGAGAGGTTCGTAAGCATCGTCCTGATACATATTTCAACAATGAGAATGGTGAGCGTAACTTTGTTACCACTGGTCAGTATGTTGCTGAAAGTACCCGTCCTACGCAGCTACTCAACTACTCGGCTAGACCTGAAACCTCCGATTATCGTATTACTGGTCCTGCTGCCTCACAGGATTTCAACGAGTCTTATGTCACTGGCTCTTATCGTACCCCGATGACCCAGCAGTTTGGTGGAGCAGGTATGCGTAACGCTAAACTGGAGGAGTATTACACCAATAACCCTGATGCACCTGAGGCCGACTACGGTAAATCTGCAATTGAGATTCGCCCTAATGAGCGTCTGCAGACGCAGGATCGTGTTATGGGTCTCAATGTTGCACAGGCACAGAGCGGCTTGGTTGCAGTACATTATGAGGATGATGCACGTCCCACCTACCGTGGCGATACAATTGGTAATATCTACCAGTCTGGTGTTGCCACTGGCTATGCACAGGGTGCACCTTCAGTCACAGTATGGGATCCCTCCGATGTTGCTCGAACAACTGTTAAGGAGGGTACTGTTGACTGGAACTATCTTGGTGTTATGCAGGCTGGTCAGGCGCCAAATAAGCTCAAGGTATATGACCCTGATGATATTGCCAAGCCAACTCAGAAGGCACAGCTCTCTGCTGCACTCAGTTGGAGTGGTCCAGGCAATGCAGCGAACAAGAGTTTCACGAGCCACGATGCCACTGCAAATATGCGTCAGAACCCTAACAAGGAGCAGGTGGGTCGTTTGCGCAAGCCGTTGGCGGGTAATGGTGGTATTGCTATTTTCCAGGGTGAGCAGGGTTCACAGACAAGTAGGAAGATTGAGGCCGACTACATTAATGACCGTGTAAATGCAGTGAACCGTGTAGTTGAGATGACACCTGGTGCGGCTGATATCGGCTTGGTGAAATACCGTGCACCACCACAGTTAGATATTGGATTGCAGAGAAACACGCCTGAGATGATTGCTGCAGTAGAGAACAACCCGCTGAATCAGTCTTTGCGGAAGAATGCGATGCATGATGCGGCTCTTTTAGGTAAGATTTAAGGGCTAGCTGGAATAAGAAGATAAGTATGTCAGGATCACGTATACCGCCGTTACTTGTGTGTGGAGCGGCTGGCTCGGGTAAGAGCTATCAGATTGAGCAATATGCAAAAGACCGTGATTTGGAGCTATTGATATGTCCTTGCAGGATTGATAGAACATTGAGAGAGCAGCGAACAAAGTTGCATGAGTGGGCGCATCGTTTGCAGCCCTCTATCTTATGGTTGGAGGGTGCTGATGATTTGACTCCTGAGGCGCAGAGTTTTTTACGACGTATTCTGGAGACCAACTCACCAAATGTACATTTTATTTTGGAGTGCAGGACTATTGAAAGTATTCAGGAGCCTATTCGTAGCCGTTGTATGATGAATGTAATTAAGATGCCGACTATTGAACAGTTAGTTGAATATGGCGTTGGTTTAGGTATTAATCAAGAGATTTTGATGAAAACATTAGGTGCCTGGCCACCTAGTAAACGTACGTGGCGTCAAGTGCAGATGTTGAGGTTTGCATTAGAGCAGGGCTATCCGACCGATTACATTAATATATGGAATAGGTCTGAAAAGGAGTTTGTTATGCTAGATTCTGATGGACAGCATCAGTATATTAAGTGTCGTCATAGTGGTGGAAATCCTTTTGCGTACTCTGCGTTAAGAGAGGAGATGAACAAAGCAGTCGAACAAAAAGATGGAGAGTGACCCAGCTGCAAATGTCTACAGTGAGGCTAAAAGTGAATATATGATGCAGTTATCTTCATATTTAACTCCGGCATACTTTACTTTCTTTTTGGATTTACTCGAGCATGCTCGAGAGGGGGTCGAGCAGAAGAGGCATTTATGGGAGTTTCAGAATCTGTTGGCCGAGGTGGAAAACTGGAACATGGAACGTGTTGCTCGAGAGGTGGCTGGTATTGTCTCGAGTTGTGCAAAGAACGGTTGTGATTTCTTGGATGACCTACTTACTGCAGTCTTCTTGGCACACACTAAGGTTTTAATGGCCATACGGGTACGTGGTAAGAAGAATGAGAATGTCCGTATCTTTGTTCCTAATTTGGATAGATTCCTATTTAAGGTTTTTTGTGAATGCAGTAAACTGTTATGGCAGAGTGCATATCTATTCCGTGATAACGTTGGTGGCATGGAGAAACAGCAGAACTATCGCCAGGTGCAACAGTTGATAGAGTCTGGTATTCGTGCCGCAATTCGTGCTATGGTTCCTGTTAAATCCCTGTTAAAAGACTTTGTCTCTGGTGGCTCAGGTGATGCCCCTGATAGTGATAGTGATGAGGATGACCATAAGGAGGAGTCGGCTGTTGCAGAGGCACCAAAGGAGTTAGAGGAGCCAAAGGAGTTAGAGGAGCCAAAGGAGGAGCCAAAGGAGTTAGAGCCTATAGCTGAAGAGAAACCAAAGGAGGATCTGAAGATGGAAACGGAACCAGAGGAGGATGGATTAATTAAACGAATTTTTGAGGAGATGAATGCACCAAGTAAAAATAATCCAATTACAACTGACCCAAATGTAATTGTGGTTGATGAGGATGATTCACGTAGTGTGCACTTTAATGAATATGAAACAATATTTGATATGGGTGATGAGGATGGGCATCATATACAGCCTACCAGTTTTCCTGAATTGGAGAATCGTCCTCCCGAGGAGGATGAGGAGGAGTCATTGAAAATTTTGGATGATGAGGGGGCGCCTTTAGGGTTGGATGATGTAGACGATATCTCTTCGATAGCCTCTCATACAGAGCTGGATGATTTTGACCAACTTTAATTTGCTGCTGTTTTTTATGCAAATTCGACATCTCTTGCGTGCGTAGAACTATGAACCCCTCCCTACCTTTATATGCAGTTGCAGGAGCAGTTTCATTTACAATACTTTCAGCGATTGCAACTAAATATCGTGGTGACTCAATTGAATCAAAGAGTTTAATACGTGACGCAGTAGCGGGTGCCCTATTTACGGCAGTCTTAATTGCCCTTGTCCCTGATGTGTTCCCAGTTTTTAATACGGGACTTGCAGCTGCTGCAGTGACCGCTGTTAGTAGTATTAAGATGCCACAGTTAGGTGGTACAGCCACCGCAGATGACCTTGAGCTACAGGTTGGATGGCCAAATAAGCGCTAAGGTCATATTATAATAAAGTAATATTACATTAATATCAATATTATAATATTAATATTAATATAATATTATAATAATACTATATTAATATTACATTAAAACTAAACGATTATGAGTCTTCTAAGGATTGATTTTTGAAGATTGGCCACCATTTGAAATCCTTATTTGTTGCGGCGGCTCTTGCCTCTTTGCCTTTCCATTTAAACTGACTAAATGATTTTTCACTAAACTGTTCACTTGGAACAGCACTATGGACATGTCTACTTATATGGATATACAAATCAAATCCAGGAAAGCGTTCTAGGCCATCTTCATCAATAAGAACCGACTCACCATTGTCATCGGTCATCCATTTCCATAAGAGTTTTACGATGTCAGATTCTTCATCCTGTTTTGGCGCCTCTTCATCTTTACAGAAATGACCAAATAGACTGACTGCAAGTCGACACAAATCAAAGCTTGGATTTGGCGCAATCTCATCTTCCTCGGGGTCGGTAAATGGACCCCAGTTATATTGACCATATGCATCTTGACCTGGCGCAAAATCACTACTCATAATTTTTAAATCACCCACCTCACATGTGGCACGACCAAAATCGATTAATTTGAAGAGTTTACCATATGTAGGTACCTTAAAGGTCTGTCCATCCTGTGCCTTATAATACAGATGGCTCTCAGTTGTAGGTATCCATACAATATTATTAGTGTGTAAATCATTGTGGCAGAACTTCACATATTTCTGATACACCGATAATGCTGCAATAACCTGAAAAAGCCATGCAGACCATCTCCTCTCCGTCTCAGTATTTTCAAAGTCATCCTCCTGAATTAAAAGATCGTCCATAGTTCCTTCGGCCGCCTCTTGGAAATTCACTAAAACAGGTATATCTTTACAGTTAAGGTATATTTCACCACGGCGTTCCTCTAGTTCATCCATCATCATCTCACTTTCGGTTGTTTCAATATCTTCATCGTCATGTGGCTGACCGGTACCAATAAGTTGCTCGGGTGGAGCATCATCACAGAAAAAATCATCTTCTTCAGCCTCTCGTAATTCACTAGCAACCTCCTCACCAGCAGCCACAAAAGACATCATTGACGCCGACATCTCAAGATGAGGACTAGGGGGGCTACTTTCAAGTTCCTCTGAAGCAATCTCATCTCCATGCTCAGAGTCTGAATCCATCTCCTCTGGTTTCAGTTTAATCCACTGCTTAATAGCCTCAGGCTCTACTGGTACATAATCATCATCAGATTCTTCTGTTGTCTCATTATCCAGAATAACCACTTTCAAATCATTAGATTCAACCTGTTTCCAAAACCAGGGTTTACGTCTTAATGTTAGAAAGTCATCAGTAATTTTATACTCATAGTTATTTGCAATACCACAAACGGTCTCGAGATATTTAATCGAGTGAGGGGTCAACCCAGCCTCACCAAGGCGGCTCAAAATGTAGCAGACTGTTGCATCAACCGAAGCCTGATTATGTCTCGAGATTGCATGTTTGCGCAGTGCATCATGACTCTCGGCCTGTGGTGCCGGCATAAATGACTGTAATGGACTTTGTTTCATAAACTCAAAAGGATTACATAAATGTATTATTTTGCTATAGACATTCAATTCTTTGGGTTGCGTGGATAAACCCCTTACAGTTGTTTTCCATAGTCGTTTATTTTCAGGATTTATATTATCAATGCATGTAACACACTGCAAATTTGTCTTGAATCCACTATTAAGTGATAAAGAGCCGGCACTTGCAAAGCGTCTTAGTCCACCATGATAACGCTGTGTATTACGAATGCCGGATGCATTAAGATATGATACTATACCCTCCGACAAGGGGGTGTTATCAAGGATATCTTCGGGGCTGAGTTTCATCTTCATTTCTAATCATCCGACAAATCTCTAAGTTGAATTTACCGCCGCATAGTGCGGCTGCGTTGTGCTGCGATATTTTGTATATCTAACAGCTATGGCAGGTCAAGGTATGTCGCTTAATTTGCGAAAGTTTGATATGAGGAGTATTCCTCAGGATGCGGTTTGTGTTTTTATTGGTCGTCGTCGTACAGGTAAGAGTACGCTCGTAAAGGATTTATTGTACCACCATCAAAATATGCCGCTTGGAACGGTTATATCCGGTACAGAGGAGGGTAACGGATTCTACGGTCGACTTGTACCGCCAATTTTTATTCATAATGAATTCAATCCGGTGATTTTAGCCAATTTTGTAAAGCGGCAGCGCTCCGTTGTTGCAGCTATACAGAAGGAGGGACAAGAGGGTAGACAATCACGTATTGACCCCCGGGCATTTCTCATCCTTGATGACTGTATGTACGACGACAGTTGGACTCATGACCGAAACATTCAGTATCTGTTCATGAACGGTAGACACGTAAAGGTGTTTTTCTTAATTACTATGCAGTACCCTCTTGGTGTGCCACCAGCACTTCGTACCAACATTGACTATACATTTATATTACGTGAGCCTTATCAAACAAATAGAGAGCGTATTTACAAAAACTACGGGGCAGCATTCCCTTCATTTGAGTTTTTCTGTCAGGTGATGGATCAGTGCACGCAAAACTATGAGTGCCTAGTGATTTGTAATAACACTCAGAGTAATAAATTGGAGGACTCTGTATTTTGGTATAAGGCAGATATGCATGCAGATTTCCGAATCGGTGCCCAGCAGTTTTGGCAGATGTCTGCGGAGAGTTATCAGCAGGAGCAGGGAGGGGGAAATGGGTTTGATGCTAATGCGGCACGTCGTTTGAAGGGACCAAGTATTACTGTAAGGCGTACTCAGTAAATACTTTTAGGGTTGATTTAATAGATATGCAGTTATTTGAAATTGGCATGATACTATTCTTTATTGTCGTCATAATAGGACTTTTATACACTAATTATCGTTCCATGGAGGGATTCCTTAATGGTAGTGCTTATGGGACATTTGCACCCCGCTGTGGTGTTGAATTTCCGGCGTGCCCTAATGGTATGAAATGTATAAACGGCTATTGTGCAGTCAATGCTCCACCTTACTTTCCTCCAACTAGTGGATTACCAGTCTTTCCCTAAAGGTTTTTAGTGTCGACTTATAGAAGAAATGAAGAGAGGCCGTGCACTACCAATTACTACTTTACTAATTCTAGCAGTTGTTGCTATGATTGTTATCCCCATGATCCTCAGCCGTGTTGGTATGCGTGCAGGTTTTGTTGATATCGGCGAGACTATTACGCTACCCGGTGGTATGAAGCCCGATTCCTACTACAATTCTGCGTTCCTCCCTTGCCGCAGCGATAGCAGCGGTAAACCATGCCCCGAGGGCTCCTTCTGCAGCGGTGCTACTCGTGGCTGCGTCCAGATTGCACAACCTGGTGTTTAAATCAACTCTAATTATTTTATAATTGATATTGATTTATTACTTACTAAACATACCAAACACAGACTTAATTGTATCCGTTAGACCGCTTGCTGGAGCCGGCTCCGTTGAAGGGGTCTCAGCAGCAGGGGTCTCCGGTACAGTGGTCTTTGTAGTAGTGGCCTCAATATTATTAGTGGCTGGAGGAGCGACTGCATCGACAGCGGTCTTGCCAACAGCCTGTGCAAGCTGCGCCTCCACCTTACGTTGCAAAGCAAGGTCAGTTGCACCAAAGAGACCATCGTGCTCACCACCAGTGTTAGCACCAGTATCCGTGACAGGAGCCGAGATACCAGCGCCCTGAATCTGCTGCTTGTTACGCTTAACACCCTTCTCCTTGTAGAAGTTGTCTACATTCTCCTCGTTCTGCTTGTAGCTCTTCATGAGCTGGTTGAGCTGCTCCTCGGCATACTCCTGCTCCTGAATTGCATTAGGGCTGGGATCCCAAGGAAGCCACTTACCCACCTCACCAACAAGGATATTGTGAATAGGGTCACTGCGTACAAGCTTCTTGGCACGCACCTCGGCCTCCTTAGTTGTTGCATATACACCACGAACCTTCAACCCACGCATAGTGGTCTGAGACCCATTCTTCTCAAAGAACTCCTCCTCAAGCTTGGCCTCATGACGGAAGAGGAAATCCTTATAATCCTCGTCAATTGATACACGGCTAATCTCCTTCTTGTTCTTCTTAACGAACTCCTGGAACTGCTCCATTACACCATCAACCTGAATACGTTCTGCCCGGATACTATCAATAAGCGTAGCGTCGGCTCCACCCTTAAGAAGATTATCAGCCGCCTCATCGAGCTTCCGGTTAAACTGGAGAACCGTGTTCCCGAGGAACTGCTCAAGAGACTTTAGCTTATACTGAATCTCATAATCCTTAATAAACTTCTCAAAGAAGAACTTATCCTTAGTCTGGAGTACCTTCTCAGGACTAATGAAACTGAGAAGAACATATTTCTGGCTAGCAATCTCCGGATCCTCATCCAAGAAATCTTCACGAGTGGGTTGTACGGCACGGGACATCTCTATCTAGTGTAAACCTAATATGTTTAAGCGGTGTTTGAAGAACCGGTTTTAGCCGTGTTTTTTTCTTCACTAAGGATATAGACAATGGACGGCTTTGTTGGTGATCTCATCTCTCGTGTTGTTAAGTATTTAATCGAAGGTCTTACGGTTGCGTTTGCGGCTATGCTCATCCCTTCCAAGAAGCTCAATCTTGGTGAGGTGTTCGCTCTCGGTGTGACCGCTGCGATGGTCTTCATCCTCCTCGACCTCGTGTCCCCCGGTATTGGTGTTACGGCTCGTCAGGGTGCCGGCTTCGGTCTCGGTGCCAACCTCGTTGGCTTCCCCATGCGTGGTTAAACACGACAACGTCGTATTATACCAGGCTTAGGGCTACGAAGCGGGAACTAAGTTCCCGCTGAGTTCCCCATGCGTGGTTAAGCGTAACATAGTTACGCTATACCAGGCGACAATAAAACAATTAGGTAATAAAGCCTAGTTTGCCTCTTACTACATTAGATGCAAGTGTACGATAAACCTTTTATTTATACACTTTCACATATTATCACTGGTTTTATAACAGCATGGTATCCTGTAATAGGACTACTATTTGTAGCATATCAGCTGTTACAACTCTTTCTAGATATTCGTTTCTTCCTGTTCACACTCGAGATCAAGCCAGGAAACAATTCGATCCACACCGCCAGGAAGGTTGCAGAGTTTGCAGCCGGCTATCTGGTCGGATTTTTGATCCGATCTCGAGATCAAAATCGCTCAGACTAAGAGCCCAGACTAAGAGCCCAAACTAATGAATATATAAAATTATAGCAAAAAAGACGGAAAATACACACCATGTATTATTGACACAATGTGCAACACATTGTTGTATAAAATGGCCGTCAGTATCTTTCAGTGCACTATGATCATGAAGAGTCCCCTCATTATATATGTATGCGCCCATGATAAACATAATGACTGGGAATATATGCATGGGTCCCTTCAGTTTGTATAAAAGATACCATGTAAATATTAATATAAACATAACATCTCCAAATGTATCTAAAATTCCTCCAATAACAGATACCTTATTATATTTGCGTGCAACCGCTCCATCAAGAATATCTGTTAAGAATCGGAAAACGAATGTTATAGCCAATAGATATACATTAAGTGTTGGTTGAGAAAGTATATATATAATCACGATGTTTAGGGCATATGATAATAATGTAATAGCATTTGGATTAATATTTTTAAAGATATTTGTATCTTTAACTAATAAATCAGCAAAGTAATCATCAACTTTCATACTAATGTGAATTGATAATTATTTTTTTTTGAGTTGCAGAATATTTAAAGTGTTCGGATAAACTCCCATCCCATGTCATCACAAATGCATTTCCAGATCTTATCATGCGCATACAACTTATCACGATTTTTAAGAAGTGGGAAACAGGGCAAAAACTCATCTAGCTCCAAAAGTTCACAGAACTTGTACAATACGTAAGGGTAGTGCAAGAAGTTGCTACGATCCTTTGGTCTATGTGCCTGGAAGCTCGGCTGAATCTCCCTAAACATAAACCGTAGCTTCTCCTCATTGTCACGACTCATCACAGGTGCGTTCTGCCCATTCAAGCGATTCAAGATATGAGCTGTGTGCTCATAATACTTATTTAGCTTAAGCTTCTTGAGTATTTCTCGGAGCTTTGTCTGCTTCAATGTACTGATGTTGACAATGCGCTCCTTTTTGAGCTCCAACAGAATCGCATCATACACCTCCTGAGGAATATCTGTAGATTCCTTGGCCTGGAACTGCGCAAGCCACTCATTGAAGTGGTTAATACGTTTATAGGCGTAATAACTGACCTCACGAGGGGGATCCTTGTAACTCGGCTTGTCAGAATCAAGGAGCAAGGGAAGTTGATGGCCACAAAAGTTACAGGCCAAATACGCTTCATTGGTACTTAATATCATTTCAGCGCCACAATGAAGACATTCGCCGAAATTATTGTCGATTTCATCTACACCGGTTTTTGCGAGCTCTGGATTGACAATTTGCAGGTATTCATCTAATAGTTTTTCACGATTTTTGGTGGGCGCCATTACAACGGTTTTTGTAATAGTTGAGACAGGCTCTGAGGCCTGCTCTAATGCTTCAAAAATAGATCCCGGTCGTTTCTTTGATGTAAGTCCTTCAGTGTTACCTTTAGCAATCTTGTCCTGAATGTCATAGTAATTAAAGAGGATATTTCCCGTTTTCAAATAATAGTCATATATTTTTTCCGAGTCTTTTAATGGAGTACCTTCTCGTTTAACTTCGTTGATAAACTCGTTGTGAATGGCATCAAGGGTTGTTTTTTGTATATTGCCGCTCATATCTATACAAGCGTTGCACCTATTTTTAAGTAATACTCATCTCCGGCTCAAACGCAGCGAATTTGGTGATTTTTAGCCGCCACCAAATTTTTTTTGTTTGCTATGGATATAACAAATGACAGGTGGTGGTCTTATGCAGCTCGTCGCTTATGGCGCTCAGGATGTTTACCTTACTGGTAACCCTCAAATCACGTTCTTCAAGGTGGTCTACCGTCGTCACACCAACTTCGCTATGGAGTCCATTGAGAACCCCTTCAACGGTGCCCCCAACTGGGGTAAGAAGGTCACCTGTACCATCCAGCGTAACGGTGATTTGATCCACCGTATGTACCTCCAGGCCACGCTCCCCCAGGTCACCCTCCTTGCCTCTGACGGCTCTGGTGCCCAGTTCCGCTGGCTCAACTGGGTTGGTCACCTCCTCATCAAGTCCGTTGAGCTCGAGATTGGTGGTCAGCGCATTGACAAGCACTATGGTGACTGGCTCCACATCTGGAACGAGCTCACCCAGGAGCCCGGTAAGCAGGCCGGTTACGCCAAGATGGTTGGTAACGTCCCCAAGCTCACCAACATCATCCAACAGGGTGGTGTTTCCTGCGATGGTGATTGCGGTGCTGGTGAGCCCAACACTTCTGAGGAGGTCCAGAACTGTGCCCCTGAGTACACTCTCTACATCCCCCTCCAGTTCTGG
>JACCDO010733194.1_pt1 | contig 17885 bp, 8 predicted proteins | sample 7446101 | NCBI WGS metagenome assembly JACCDO01 (sample SAMN15323440, study PRJNA562643) | freshwater metagenome | isolation source: river surface water | place: USA:Blue River Watershed | collected 2017-08-16 | reverse complement strand
TTTGTTCATTACTATTACCATTATCGGTAACTGATGTATCAGGTTTAGGTGATGGATTATCAGATACTACAGTACCGGTTGATGGTAGTAGAGGACTTACTGTTGCAGCAGCAGTTGTTGCTGTTATAGCAGTAGTAGTAGCAGTAGTATTTTCAGCTACTTGCTTGTTGCGTTTATTTCTTTTACGTCGTTTTTGTTCATTACTATTACCATTACCAACTACATCAGTACCACTAGTTGTTACTGATGTATTAGGATTAGGTGTTGGATTATTAGATAGCACAGCATCAGTTGATAGAACTGGATAACTAACTGTCGCAGCAACCATAGCGGTAGCAGTTTCAGCTACTTGTTTGTTACCTTTATTATTTCGAACTTTACGTTTAGTTTCATTACTATCGTTACCTACTGTTTCAAGCGGTGACTTTAATTCGCTAGTATTAATTGATTGAATTGGTTTTGAAATACTTGATTGTGACACACCGGTATTATCAACGATTTCTTTCGTCTTTTTGTGTAATTTATTTTCCATTTCAATTGACAAACTATCAATAATATCAGATAGAATTTTACTATCATTTACTAAAACTGGAGTATTAGGCTATAGAAAATAAAAAATATAAATGAGTAAAAGCGAAAACAATATGTCTCAATGAATGGAGCCTTATAAAACGCTTGGATGTTAAATTATAAGGACTATGATATTGAAATATTTATATTCGACGTTAATTATTTTAATAAAAATATTAATCAAAAACTGAAAAATATAATTAATAATTCGCCATTATTTTGGCAAATATAAAAATAGTATAGTCGTTCATATGAAAAATGTAATAAAATTTTAATACCTGTAAATATTGAAACAATACTTGAAGTGATTCATTTAATTCATCAGCAAACGATGTTGTCTCCTTTGATTTTGTTACACCTAATACTGTTTTGCCAAAAGATTTAATACTATCGGGTAACTCCTTGGAAGTATTGTATCTATATCTTGAATAAACATGTAATACTTTCAAAAATTTAATCAAAAATGGTTTTGCACTATCCCATTTATACTTACTAAATTCATCACCTTGATTTGAAGATATTTCTTGAATTTCTTTATAAATCTGCTCCATGTCACTTATAGACTTTTCAACATGTACCTTGCTCGAGTATAATTGTAATTGATCTTCTGTAGCAGTTAATCCTTTTTTTAATTTATCTTCAATAGATAATACTTTTTCGTGTTTCTTTTTTAAATTTCGAATTTTGCGATAGACCAGCATGGAATATGGGCAGTCATTTTCGTCGCGTTGCATTTTTATTTTAATTTATTTCAAATCTTTCTGGTTATTTTGTTCGTGGTGAATAATTTCTTGGCCCCGTCATACCATTCCATCTTCCGATTTTGTTCCGGACCTTAGTAATGTTGCAATTTATTGAAGTAGTGATTAATAAGTAATAGTAATTAGTTAGTAGAAATGATATGGTGCAATTATTATTGATTTATCCAAATTTCAACCTAAGTATTTTTACAAACTAGATAATATTTATGTGATATAAATAAATTAGAAAATTCTATGGCTATTTGATTATTTATTTCAACGTTATATTATTCGTCTGTTATAATATCTAATGATATTAGTCTTCAATAATGACAACCCTAGCTGGCTTATATCAATATCACTAAAAAAAATCTAAAATTAAAATATCATGGCGGCATTCACATCGTGTAAGTTACCTCGTCATATTTAACTAAATATCCATGGCTTCTCGTCGCTTACTCGCAATCAATCATCAATTTACTTGTCATTCACAAACGCACTCATATTTACTCGCCCATTCTACTACGTCGGGTCTTGTCGTCGATACAATTTTACTTATTTATTTATTAATTTATTTATTTTTAATTTTTTATGATAGTAGCATCTATGCCATGTATCGTTTGTGATAATGGTACTGGATTTGTTAAAGTTGGATATGCTGGACAAAATTTTCCAACTTCAATTTTTCCTTCAATGGTAGGACGTCCAATATTACGTGCCGAAGAAGCTGTTTCTGATGCAATGGATTTAAAAGATATAATGTGTGGTGATGAAGCTGCTGCAGTAAGGCATTCATTAGATGTACAATATCCTTTAGAAAATGGTATAGTAAAAAATTGGGAAGATATGGAACATTTATGGAACTATACATTCTACGAGAAATTACAAATTAATCCAGCAGAAAATAAAATCTTATTAACTGAACCACCTCAAAATCCTGTAAAAAATAGAGAAAAGTTAATTGAACGAATGTTTGAAGGTTATGGTTTTGCTGCATTAAATGTATCGATTCAAGCAATGCTTACATTAGCAGCACAAGGTTTAATGCATGGTGTTGTTGTTGATTCAGGAGATGGTGTAACACACGTTGTTGCAGTTTATGATGGTTATGTACCACCAAATCTTATTCGACGTTTAGATGTTGCTGGTAGACATGTAACACAATATTTGATAAAATTATTATTATTACGAGGGTATGCATTTAATCGTACTGCAGATTTTGATACAGTTCGTCAAATTAAAGAAAAATGTTGTTATGTTGCCCATGATATTGTAACAGAACGAGCATTAGCTCAAGAAACTACATGTTTAATGGAAAGTTTTACTTTACCTGATGGACGTGTTATAAAATTAGGTAGAGAAAGATTTGAAGCACCAGAAGCATTATTTAATCCATCGTTAATTGATTCAGAAAAAAGTGGTATGGCTGATATGGTTTTTGAAATGATACAAAGTGCTGATATTGATTGTCGTGCTGATTATTATAAGCATATTGTATTGTCTGGTGGTACATCAATGTATCCAGGCTTACCTACACGATTAGAAAAAGATTTACGTGATAGATATATTAAAGATATTCTTAAAGGTAATGCAGAGCGTATGAAGAAAATTAAAATAAAGATTGAAGATCCGCCACGTAGAAAACATATGGTATGGATAGGTGGTAGTGTATTTGCAGATATTATGAAAGATCAAAATAAAGTATGGATAACAAAGCAAGAATATGAAGAACAGGGTCTACGATGCATTAATAAATTAGGAAAATCATAATTTTTATTATTTAATGAATCAAAATAAATTTATAATTTTTAATCTTAACGCTGATTTAGGTCGTTTATTGTCACTTGAAACAATATTTCGATGTTTTATATTATGCATATTTCTATTATTCGATGATTGAATTGTTTCTGGAGGTCTCGTTGATTGTATTTTATCTACCTTCTTGTCATATGATATTAAATCAATTAATTGATTGTTGACGTTACTAGATGCAAGCTTTTCTATTTCGATATCATTACTACCTGTGGCAATACATTTCAATATCGATATACTGATATTATTCTTTTCGTAACGGACATCCGCAGATACAACCGACTCTTTTGAATGATTGTCAACGTCGGCTACAATACCTGCATTTGGTATGATATTATTGTTTATAGGTTGCATATTTTCTGATTTGTCGGAGACGTCATTCTTTTTTTCTGGTTTATTCTCTTTAAATGGAGATACTAATATTTTTGTAAACGCAGATTTAGGTCTGACATTTGATGACACTTGTGTGTGTGAAGTAAGTGCTACTGAAGTCGGCAATTCGGTATTATTATTGTGTATATTCGTGTTATTTCTGATGAACAATTCTTTTTTTTTCTCTTGTGCTCGTAATGACGGTGTCAAGACTGGACGGATGAATTCTGGTATTGCCAAATATTGCCTTCTAAATTGTCCATAGGAACCATTAGGATATTTCGAATTAACACTTGATTTATTGGCTCTATTATCTCCAGTATTTTCGTTATAATTTGGATCTAGTACATATTGCTGGTAAGCACTTCTGCTTCTAGCTTGTGATGTTATTGCACGGCGTTTATATTGATACAATGCTGATCCTGGTCCATAACTAACTAGTGGTATATCTATAGCATCACTAGCTTTGGTTTCAGCGTCATTGTTTTCAATTGATATATTATCATTTGGACGTGAAACTTTGGGTTTAATATTTATTGAAACAATGCTTGACTCGATCCTACTTGTATCTCTAGTAAAAATACTGTCAGTCATTACTTTGCTGGGACTTCCTAAATCTAAATCCCTAGTTTGATACATTTTATTCTTATTGTTATATGCAGGTGAACCTGGAGTAGTGCTCCTTGATAATATTGGTGATGGTGATGTACATAATCTTGGGGATAATGGAGTTGCTGGCTTTGATCGTTTGGATGATAGTGGGCTTGCTGGTGGAGAATCATTAAATATTAAAGGATTCTCATTAATGCAATCTAAATTTAAATAAATGTTACTGTTTGGACTTAATGAATATAGATGACTATCCGGTCTGGCGACAAAATCATCCCTTTTAAATAGGTTCGTGGTGGATAAATTCTCTAATTCATATGTATCCTGGTTACATGTAACATTAGTTACATCCTCAGTGCTTTTTAATAACCTCAACAGACTGTTCGCTATCTGTTCGCCAATATGTATCACATCATATAAGCTGTACTGTATTGCATTATCTACTTGATCATTCCCTATTGGTTTGAATGGTGCGCATTGAATGGCACACGCGAGTTGTAAACCAAACTCTTGTGCTACCTTCATACTACTCATATTTAATAAATTTTTAGTATTATCATTTCCGTATAAATTAGCAAAATATGTTTCATTAATGTTGTAATCTAATGTCAAATTCTCGATTAAATAAGAGATTAAATGACAAGAATCTAGACAAGAAGTGCTCGCAGGATTATGTTCCACTGCATATGTAAATACACCATTAGTGCAAGCATAATGATCTGATCCTAAAATTTCTATGTATCCAGTAAATTGTTTACGAGAGTAAAGATGGATACATAATTCTTTCACTTTTTGTATTGAATCTACAAAAGGAATTGATGGAGAGCACCACTCACTTTGCAGTGATTTATTAATGTTGTTATAGCCATTAATACAACCATCTATATTAATCATCGGTATTATCATAAATTGGTAATTATCTCGTACATAATTTGAAATACTATTACTCTCTAATAAATGTTTCATTAGTCCATCAATTAACCAAGATGATAAATGATCATTAGCATTCATCCTTCCTACTATCAAAATTGTTGGTTTATTATTGTCATTTTTGTTACCATAATGAATATGTATCATATTAATATTACCATTAGATGATGCATTTGGCAATGATGAAGTATCAAACAGATTGTTTATTTGTGTATTCAATGCCATGGATGATAAAACATTAGTTAAATGACTATAAGTGTATGGAACATACTTGCCTATGTATATGGTATCTTTAGCGTAATTAAATGTTATAGAAAATGAAAGCACGTTATTTTCATAACAAGTGTCTATAACATTATTCCAGCCAATATTGTTATTTTCGTATTCATTTAATGATAACATAACTGGTTTTAATCCTTGAGAAAATGCAGTAATTTTATTCCTTTTAAATTGATTGTTAATATTATTTATATTTTTGATGTTGAATTTATATCTTTTATTTTTTCTATTATTTTGTATTCGAAACAAAAAATAATCTTCAACATCTTCCATTGCATTTGTACCATTTGTTTTAATATATATATCATACGTTTCCTCTAAATATTGAATTCCGCCCTCAATTAAATAAACTTTTTCAATATTACCACATTCAAAATTTCCACTAAATGATAAAGCAAATGGTCTATTTATCATACGGTCAACTGGTTCATCGCGATCATACACCAGTACTTGCTGCGGGGGATTTTGAAAGCTTTTATGTAGTGTTTGTGTTAACAATTTTGGTGGCGACGCCAGAGAATTATTTCTATCTTGATTCTGCGGACAGCTATCGCTGAATAAGATCGGTAAATCGAGGGGGTTCACCATAATTGACTCATTTTCTTCCTTTGAGTATACTAATAATTCCAATATTTTTAATTTATTGAATTTAATTTTTTCTGTTCAACTGAAATATTAATCCCTTAATAAGGCAAAATCAGAAATATTAATTAGTAATAAATCATAATGGTAACAGTAATATAAAATCAATTATCTACTTTTGTCTTAAAAATTTTGATGGTGAAATTCATATTCGTGGTAAATATTTTGAATTTCCAACTGGAAATATTGGAAATATAATGAAAATAATACACATCCGTTGTATTGTCACACGTACAGAGTATCAGCAAGTCGTGGTCACACTTTCCCCTTGAATAAAGTTTTTTTCTTCCTCTTAATTTTCCAGATGACAGCAGGAGCCCTAACAGATGCTTTGTGTTATACTGCGCTTTAAAAAAAAACACCACCTCAATAACACAAAATACTGACCCCATCGGTTGTAGAAGTCGCTGACGAACTCGTTTTGTGAATTGCGTTTGTATCCGTCATGTTGAATCCCATGGAGCTATCCTGGAGTTAAAGTATAGCTTGAATACAAAAACAGTTACCTGGAGTTAGGAATATATAAAAATGGCAAAGTTACGAGCCAAAAGAATTCGACGGAAGAGAGCTAGTGTTAATCTCGCTGGTATTCAGAAATTGAATGATGGTTCTGATATGGTTCCCACTTTTTATGTAAATGGACAGCCATATTATTATCCATCAACATCATTATTTCTATTTAATGAAACAAATGCATTTCGTCAATGGTGTGTCCAGGTTATAGTTTCAACATACTTCGAGTATTTTATTGTATTTGTTATACTTGTAAATGCAGTATTTTTAGCATGTGCAGATTATGGGCATGTAGATGATGAAAATAATTTAGTAGTTACTAATTCTATTAGAAATCTGATATTACAAGAGTCTACATTACCATTTACTATCATATTTGTTGGGGAACTTATGCTTAAAGTTGTAGCTATGGGTTTATGGGGTAAAAGATCATATTTGGCAGATCCATGGAATTATTTAGATTTACTCGTAGTCTTAAGTTCCATTGCACTTCTTGCATATCCTAATTCACCAAAAATATCTATTATTCGGACATTTAGAATATTGCGCCCTTTAAGAACTATATCTAGTATGCCAGCGTTGAAAAATATTGTAAATTGTATATTTGGTTCTTTGCCTCAATTAGGAGGTGTATTTTTATTGTTATTATTTGTTTTCATTTTTTACGCTACAGCCTCAGTACAATTTTACGCTGGTCCATTTATGCATTCCTTATGTAGAAGTACACCTTTTCCTGTTAATAATAGTTACACAGAAGGATTAGATTATAATCTTTATCGTTGCTTACCAGGAGAAAATTTTGATACAGTTGCGGATGATCCTACGATGACTAAATCAGCGTCTCCATGGGCGGAACCGCAAACAGAATGTTATTGGCCACTAGCCGATGAAAGTATTTTGACCTACCAAACCCATGCATATCGATTTTGTTCATTTGGTAAATCATTTGGTAATAATTTTTGTGTTCACAATACTGATCTCATTGATGAATCATTATGGTCTTGGTGTGGATCTAATTTTGATGCATTAGGTAATTCCCGATTTGGACATAGCTTAGATAACGATCCTGATATTTATAATAATGATTTTAATTGGGGTTTGACAAATTTTGACAATTTTGGAATGTCGTTGATAACAATATTCCAAGTTATCACTGCTGAAGGTTGGAGTTACATCATGTATTTTCTTATGGACTCTGCTGGTAAATCAACTGCCGCATTATTTTTTGTTAGTTTAATGTTATTAGGATCAGTATTTACCTTGCAATTATTACTAGCAGTTTTAGCGGATAATTTTAATTCCGTTTCATTCGATATGTATCAACTAAATGACGATCATTTAGAGGAGCTTAAATCACAAAGTGGGCAATATTTAGACCAACTATTGAATGATAGTGATAGTTCGGACGATGAATTAGAAGAAATGCTGCAAGACATATCTGCAGCAGATAAAAAGAAAACTAATAAATCACCAAGTATGAAATTTAAACGTATGCAGTCACGAAGAGGAAGTTTGCGACGACTTAGTTTGAGTCAAGCTGATATTAATGCACTTCAGCCGGCTAAACAATCCAGAATCACCGAGTTATACCAGGAGGCGCTGTATTTTTTCAACTACTACCGGAGGAAAATGTACAAATCGATTATTAAATTTAGAAAGTACTGTTTTATTGTGGGGCACTCGGAAAGATTTGATTTTTTTTCGTGCACTTTGATATGTGCAAATGCTGTGATATTTATGTCAGACCATTATCCTATCCAAACTGAATTCTCTGATGCATTAGATTTAGCAAATGCTATTTTGTCCATACTTTTTACAATTGAGTTAATCATAAAGGTGTTAGGAAGCAGCGTCAAGAAGTACTTCAAGGATTACTTCAAAGTATTTGATTTCGCAATAGTCGCAGTAGCGCTAATTGAGGTTGTCATACAGCCGCCAGCATATTTTACTGGTGGTCGCACCAACTCCTCTAGTATCTCAATTTCAATAGTTCGATGCTTCCGCCTATTTCGTATGTTGAAGTTAGCGATCCGTTTCGAGTCGCTTAAAATATTGTTGACGAGAATCCTCAAGACTTTTCTTGATTTGTTCAGTTTCATGATATTATTGTTCCTATTTCTGTTTATTTGCACATTAATTGGCATGCAATTTTTTGCGAATTCATTTCGTTTTGATAGTGATGGGTACGTCATCACTGGTATCAATTCGTACGAATGGAAAAACGCACATGAAATATCCCGATACAATTTTGACGACTTCAACAATGCATTTGCATCTGTTTTCCAAATCATGTCAACCGAAAATTGGAATGTATTATTAGATAATTGTTGGAGGGCAAAAGGTCCATATGCTGTTATTTTTCCATGTGTTTGCATCGCATTTGGCACTTACATTCTGATGAATTTGTTTCTCGCGATTTTATTGAGTAATTTTGAGTCAATTAAACTATTTAAAGACAAAGAAATTGATGAAAATGGTAGTAATGAAGGCGATAATAAAGAAAAAGGTGATAATGTCAAAGTCGGTTATGAAAGTGGACCATTGAGTATTAGAACATCCATCCCTTTTATGAATTCTATGAATGCTGACGAGGTTGAGTCCAATGCGAATGATTCTGAACAAGGAGAAAATAATGAGGAGGATAAAGACATCAAAAGTGCCAAGACTTTCATTGGAAAATTCAAATCTGCTTCTTCTTTACTCAAGCGTTCGTTTAGTAATCAAATTAGACCTATTTTGGGTATTAATCCCGTTGTACCGCCTGGTGAAGGAAATAATACGGAGAATAGTTCTGTTGACAATAATATAGTCGGTACGTTAAAAGCTGCTTCTTCTTTACTGAAGCGGTCATTTAGTAACCAAGTTAAACCTATGCTAAATAATCAATCATTAAATATTGCAAGTATAGTGAATCTCGTCCAAGTAAAAAATAAAATGAAATCTAAAGTTGAAAATACTGCAGCTGAAGATGCGAAGAAGTACTCGTTGTATTGCTTAAGTCATGATAACTGGTTGCGCCAACTGTGTACGAAGATAATAAATTATAAAGGCTTTGATAATTACGTTCTTATATTGGTTTTTATTTCCAGTATAACATTAGCAATTGACTCGCCATTAAATAATCCCGATGCACAAGTGTCTATATCCTTGTATTATATTGATGTTGTTATGACTTCCCTCTTTAGTTTAGAAGTTATTATCAAAGTCATTTCATGTGATTTATTTTACTTGGATGGTGCGTATTTGCGATCACCATGGAATATTATGGATTTGTTGATCGTAATATTTTCAATAGTATCCTTATTTTCTGATCAAGATGGTTTAAGTGCATTAAAGGCATTGCGTTGTCTCCGTGCATTACGGCCACTGCGTGTGATAAGTAGAGCCCCACGATTACGGGTGTTGGTGCAAGCTATTATAGCAGCAATTCCAGACGTGGTTAATGTCCTGGTTGTGATATTACTATTTTTTTCATTATTTACTATTATTGGTGTCAATTTATTGAAAGGTGATTTAAGACGCTGTGAGTTAGATTTTGTCGAGCCGTTAACACTTGATTCGTATTACCAGTTTTTGGTATCACCGGTTAGTTATGATAGCATGTCGACCTCAGAAAAGGCTATGTTTGGTCCAACGAGTAGATATTATCAGAATTCATGGGACTGTTCTAGTTTTCCTAGTGAATCTTGTTGCCCAGCAGTTTCAAGTGGCCATATTTATTCTAAAGATGTTTGCGAATGCTGGGGTGGTTCATGGACATTAGTTACATCATTTAATTTTGATAATTTTGGTTCGGGATTAATAGCGTTTTTTTCTATTTCAACAACCGAAGGTTGGATTGACTTGATGTATGCTGCAGTCGATTCCACTGGAATAGGAATGGAACCAATTAGGAATAATCGACCCGCTTTTATCTATTTCTTTGTTCTGTTCATTATTACGGGTAACTTCTACGCCTTGAATTTATTTGTGGGTGTGTTATTAGACAATTTTCAGGTCATGAAAAAGAAATTTGAAAATAATGAATCGTATTTAACGGACGAACAAAGTGAATGGATCAAAACACGAGAAATTGCTATGAAATTTGAACCCAAAAAGAAAATTAATAGGCCAACAAATTGGTTTCGCGGCATTGTTTATGACTTAACGATGCACAGTTCGTTTGAAATGATAATTTTATTCTTCATCGTCTCTAACACGGTGATATTGGCATGCGATTACTACGGTAGCAGTGACGCATTCCGATACATCACTGATTTGTTGAATGCTATATTTACTACTATTTTTGCTGTAGAAGCAGCGCTCAAAATTACTGCTTACGGTTGGAGATACTTTGATAATGGTTGGAATCAGTTCGATTTTGGTATCGTCGTTGGTAGTATCTCTGGTTTGATTTTATTAGCTGTAACAAATACGAATGTTGTGTTGGTCATTACTGTTGCACGTATGTTTCGTGCACTTCGGGTTATCCGTTTAGTTAATGGATTCACTTCAGTCAAAAGACTAACGTCAACCGTGATGCTTTGTTTGCCGGGATTAGTCAATATTATCTTGTTGTTGTTGTTATTCATCTTTATCTTTACAGTGCTTGGTGTGCAATTGTATGCTGCAGTTGGCTTTTATGGGTCATTAGATGCCCATGCAAATTTCCAATCATTTGGAACGGGATTACTTACTTTATTTCGTTTTGCGACAGGTGAAGGTTGGCCGCAGTTCATGGCTGACGTGGCGCATAAACGTGATAATTGTGTTGACTATCCTATTTACAATGATAAGATGTGTGGATTTAATGATTTTCCTGGTTGTGAAGAGTTAAATGGTTGTGGAACATATTCTATATATGCTTTTATGATAGCATTTACATTTTTTGTTACCATGTGCATGTTTAATTTGTTTATTGGGGTTATTTTAGAAGGATTTTCTGAAGCTAATGATTACAATTTAACCGTGAAACCTGAAGACCTGGAGCGATTTAGTGAGCATTGGACAAAATATGATCCACATGCGACGTACTACATATCATTTAATGATTTAGAGGATTTTGTAATGACATTATTTTCACCATTAGGATATGCGGATGCTACAGACATAAGCGAAGTAGAAATTCAGGAACGTATAGCAGCTTTGCATATACATGTTCATACAGGTGGTAAAGTACATTTTAAAGACGTCATATGTGCACTAAGCACTGAAGCATTACGTAGAAAAAGTGGTCATGTTAATGGTCTCGATTCGCAACTATCACTAGATAAATTTGTAAAGAAGCAAATCAATGCAAATCGCGAGACCATCAATGGTGCCAGTTCATTGTTCAAAGTTAGTCGTTATCATTTTGCTACGGTATTAGTAGCTGTACCTGGAATGCAAAAAATTAAAGACCGCATTGAATCATTAAAAGATAATGATACAAAACCTATCGCTGGTTTTGATGGAAGCTATTTCACAGCAAAGGAATATTATGCCGCAACTTATTTACAACGATCTTGGAAAAAACGGCAATGGGAAAAATCGCATCCTTTTCATAGTATTGATAAGTTAGTCAAAGAATTAATTAGACAAAGTAGATCAAATGGAGCAAGTATTTGTATCAATAGTGAGTCGTCGAAAAATGTGGATAATGCAGATAATGCATCAACGACCACGACGCCTTCAGCCACGACACCGCCATTTGCATCGGTTAGTAGAGAATCGAGTAATACATTCGAAAAAAAGGACGAAGTTGATAAGTCACCCTTTGAAATTGAATATAGAAAATCGGAACAAGTTTAAAAAGTATTTTTTTTGTTTAATTTGTATGTTATATATATAAAGACGGAATAAAAACGCTTCGTAGTGATTGACCAGTTGGTAATCCCTAATTACCTCGATTTTTTTAAAAATGAATTTTTGAAGCATTTACTACTAATGAGTAATTAGTGAACATATTGTTCAGTGCAGTTTAATTTGGTTGCTTGAAAGACTGACTATTATAAACCCTCCGTTAAGGCTTTACTTCTAATTTTAAATTAGGAAGTTGGTTGAAAGTATCTCAGCGTTTTTATTATTGAAATGAATTTGAATGGTATTTCATCATCTACGTGGAATGAAAGTGTCAAAATTTCTAGTTATATGAAAAAAGTCGCATCACTTTTATTATTTCAGCAAGCAGTTTTAAATTTTGAGCCATATTTTCCAAAATTTTTATCAGACATGTTAGATGCGGTGTTTTTGTACCCATCACCACTGCTGATAGTTGTGTTGATTATTCTTTGTATCATTTATATCGGTCAATCTATTATTATTGTGGTACAAAATTTAAAAAATGATGAATTTCCTACAGTTGAATTAATCAAAATTGTGAAAAAACCTGTAAATTACTTTAGTACGTCAACAACGTTCACTAAAGCAAGTAGCCCGCCACGTAGATACAGTATAGATAATAATGACAATGGAAGTGGAAGCCCTGGAAAACTAGATAAAAATCAATTATCTAATAATCGTTCAGCAATATATAGTGAAGGTAGATCTGGTAAAAATGAAGTTTCTAATGGATTAATTTCATCATACATTTCAACTAGTAATAATAGTTTATTAAATAGTAAAGATCGTTATAGCCAATCTGCTGTTTCATCGGCATCTAGATCCATTGAAAGAGTACAAAATATGAAACAGAATACTTATAAAACACCAATTGTCGTTGATATAGGTAATATTAATATACGTCAAGGATATGCCGGTTCATCAAAGCCAACTACACAATCATCATTCCCGTTGAAGCAAAACAACGATATATTATTGACTAATAATAGGATTGATGCTAATAAAATAGAAGAAATATGGAAAAATGTAGTATTTAAGGATGGTATAATACCATCCGAGCAACCGTTATTCATGAACTGGTCACCATTATATAGTAAAGAAGATGCTGAACTAGTGACAGAAATAGCGTTTGAAAAGTTCAATATACCAGCAATATATTTTGGTACTGAACCAGTATTATCATTATATGGCTCTGGTAAATTAAGTGGGTGTTCTGTACATAGTGGTGAAAAGATATCACATTCTTGTATTGTTAAAGATGGTGTTGCCGTGCCTGAATCCCTGTTTATTAGTACTAGAAGTGGCTTGTTGATAACAAAACTCTTGATTCAGCTATTTACCCGTTATGGTATGAGTAAAGATGTTGCGGATGCTAATATCGAATTAATAAGAAAATATAAAGAACAAAATTGTGAATGTCCCGTAAGCATTCAAAGCTATTCCAGTAGTAATAACTCCTCCTCATCTGTCAGCAACACCGCTAATAGTGGCAAAACGTTTTCGTTACCGGATGGTACCAGTTTCCATATAACAGATTCGGAAAGTAAGCAATTTCCTCCAAAATTGTTTCATCCATTTGCCGTTGATAGAAATGACAGCAACCCTTTGGACATGTGTATGCAAAACATGGTTATTGACACCATTTCTACCTGCAATAATTTCCAAGAAAAGAATGTATTATACGAGAATATATATATATCTGGTGGTAATACGTCACTAAAAGGCTTCAAAGAGCGGTTGGAGTATGAGATAAGCAAACTAGTGGAAGACAACACCGCGCTTAATATTCGTTCAGGTAAATCGAGGGATAGCATGGTTTGGTTAGGTGGATCGGTTCTCGCTTCATCGGAGTCATTTTCGCGCCATTGGATCCACCGAGATGAGTATCATGAGCTAGGACTTCCATGTATTCATCAAAAATGTCAAACGGAATTAAAACGTGTATAATTTGTGAAATGTTTAATAAATAGAATGTTTAAAACTAATAATTATACGGACTCAATTCCGTCATAATCTCTACGTCATTCCAAGATATTTCGGCATAAGTCTAGGGAAGAAGAGTGAGGAATAGGTGTGCGAAATGACAGTGCATGGGGTTACCTGGCCGTATTCATTAAACATTTCTAAAGTTGACAAATATTGTTTACAATTATATCCTTTGAATTTATTCGGTAATTTAGATTGTTTGATAGTGTTCATGGTCGTATTCAAACGTGACTCCTCCGTTTGGTATACTCTTTTTACTTTCGGTGTGGATTTATTTCTTAATTTATTTTGTTTTAAATTATGCAACACTCGTCGCCTCATATGTATGCTGCGACCAGTCAAGTCATTGCTTCCATTGTCAATTGTGGCGTCACTACTTTGCTTCGCTGCCTTGATGGTATGGTACAGTTTATGAATATTTTCATTGGCTTTGACCCATTTGCACAGTGATGGATCATACAGCAAGTCAGTTGCTTTCGCTAAATTATGTATCCATTTTATGACTACATCGACCACGTGTGAGCGAAGATGATACCTCTTACCCTTACCATCGATGGTAAACGAGTAGTAATTATCATGTGCGATTGCACTGCTATTACTAGCATCATGAAAGCATTTCACGGCAATGAAATCAAGATTATTTTCGGTTTGTAATTCTAAATTATACTCATTAATATTGTAGCAAATCGTTCGGGGCGATGAAGTTAAATAAATTGTTGAAATTTCTTCGCTGTTTAACTCTATTGACTTCAAAGACGCACCTTTTTGTGTCTTGGACCAACTTAAAATGTACGTTAATGAACCCACAATTTCATTGCCACTCACTTTATCCACCACGAAATTTTGTCTAGTTATTAGTTTAAACCATCGATTTTGCCAAATGCCCTAAAAAGTTGATTGAGTAAGTAAATGGTAAGGTAGAAAATAATAAATTGTCATCGAGTACGTGTGTGTCGTTTTGCTTTTCAAGAAATCCTTCAAAATGTAACGTCTTCGTCGTTACTAACTCTTCTTGTTGCTGTTGAATCAGCTCGGCTTGGGCTGCTTGGGCTAACAGTTCTTCTGTTTGGCCATTTATTAATTTTGCAACATCATTAGCTAGTCGTGAAGACCCGCATCTCTTGGTATTCAATGCCGCGCTGCTTGCTGTTGATGACGTTGTCTTGGTATCCGTATTACTACTGGCTGCAGTGCCCAGTGAAAACATTTTAGCTAATCTGCCCCCTATATTTTGCTTTATTGGTACTGTTTTTTCGTCTGTAATCATCGATAATTCGTTGAACAGGAAGCCCAAAACGTAATTCTGTTTATTATTTTGTATTTCTTGTCGCACCGTTTCACTGGCAGTTATCTCTAATGCCTGCAGATAGTATGGTTTCAAGTCGCTCAACACCTTCGTTATCATCTCGTCTTTATACCGCCGATAATGCAGGCATGCTATCAGTACGTACAAATAGCCTTGTGCATGCAGTGGGTATTTTATTAATAATTCCGCGACGTGATCATGTATTTTTTCTGGTATCATTGATAAAAGCAAGATAATTTCGGCCAATAATTTAATTCTTGGTTGAATTAACGGATCGTTTTGGTACGTTTTATCTTCAAAAAACAAGCAAATATCTTGCATATCTTGGGTCAACGCCTCGAGCAATGCGTCATCCACCTCCAAGATACTACCGGATTTGGAATATTTCAATGAGGAAAATGCAGCTAGTGTTTTGGATGACATGGTTGACGTGGCAGTTGATGTAGCCGTTGGTTCAGATGGCGCTGACGTCGCTGCCAATAACTTGTTCTTGGAATTACGACGTCGGAATAAAAATCCTTGTTTCTTACTACTATTATTGGTATTATTTGATGAATTTTGACTTGATGGTGGTGTGTAGTCACTCCTGTTGTCGCTGCTACTCATGCCAAACGCTGCGGATATTTTAGATGAAGCAGAAAATAATTTTGAACTCGTAGAATTTGTTGTAATGGGTGTGGTGTGGACAATCGGTGCTGATATATTAGCAGATAATGAAGAGTCAAATGCTTTCACATTGGCTAATGCTTTAGCAAATATCCCTTGGATTGCGGCAGGGACTGCAGCGCTACTCGACCCATCACGGAACAACAATGCTTGTCCGTACTTGATAACCAGTGTATTCAACAGCGATATGACCATTTTTTCAGCCCAAAATGGCATTAAAAACTGTTGAAAATCACGTAAATAGTCATCAATTGTTGCTAAAATGGTGTCAATTGTTACTTTCCGCTCACTAAGCAACCAATTGGGTGTGAATAACACCTCAAAACTCTCTTTCAAATCAATCAAAATAATTTCCGTTAATCGATTTAAACATAATTCCCCGCAAATGATTAACTGCTTCGTCACACTCTCAAACGTTTCACTAACACTTCGTCTTAACTCTTCGTCATCAAATGACTTTACTATTTCAACCACTTCTTCGATATGTTTTGCATTGTCATTGGCAATTGCACATAGAAATTCTATGGCTTCTGATTCGTTATTCAAGTTGTACGTAATTAATGATTTCTCTATTTTCAACTCTTTGACGTACTCACTAGAAATGACGTGGTGAGTAAGAAGCGATGTAATAACAAATGAATTGCTTTACCTTATTTCAGCGATCACACTCGCGAGTGCGGATGCAATAACCTCGATGATTAGAGCGTATAATATCTTCGTCTCGGATGCAATTGCAAGAGAAAGATGTTGATTTAATGCTTCCCATATATCCGTTGGGGCAAACGTGTAAAACGAACCATCTTTATGTTGTTGCATCATTTGTAATGGGTTCGCTCTAACATTATTCCAGACTACACTACAGTGATTTGTTAAGTGAGCCAAGGCGCCCTTGGAAGCGCTGTCTCCGTACACATAGCGATCACATAGCGACGGTATGTAATTCACCAAACTGAAGCCGTGAATATTAGTTATTTTACTATTTTTAATGCTCCCTTTTGGGTTGTTGCTGCTGACAGTTGTGGGACAATATATATGCAAGATATGAAACTGATACTTCGATATCCATGTAATTATCGAGTGTATATCGCCTAAATTAGATTCGGATAATAACTTAGAATCGGGTGTAACCAACGGTAATAATCTATCCGTTAGTAAATTATTAATTTCTGATAACACAATAGCTAGTATATCGTATCTTGCCGCTTGAGTATTCGATTTCGCAACTAATGGAACGAATGCAAACAGATACTCGACCATCGCTTCTGCGCACTCCAAATGGTCCTGGATCGAGGACACATTTGAGGGATATAAACTTATAAAATCATCATGTAAAAAATTTATAAAAGCGTCCACACCCTTTGAATCATACAATTTTATACCTGGAATATAGGAATGGGTGAGCAAGCGAGTACGTGAGTGAGTGAGTGAGTGAGTGAGTGAGTGAGTGAGTACATTCTGCTGTTTCATTTAATACTTTTTGTTTTTTTAAGTTTTCAACGTCTTTTAATGTAATTTTTATTGCATAATTAATTGCTTTGACCCATTCTTTGCAGGAATTGTGATCTTTTGCTTCAAATTTATAAACTCTTTAATGTGAGAAAGTCAGTGAATAGACTCATGTAATTGTGTACATACAAGAGAGAGTGTACCTTCCATCGTCG
>JACCDO010847590.1_pt1 | contig 17888 bp, 11 predicted proteins | sample 7446101 | NCBI WGS metagenome assembly JACCDO01 (sample SAMN15323440, study PRJNA562643) | freshwater metagenome | isolation source: river surface water | place: USA:Blue River Watershed | collected 2017-08-16 | reverse complement strand
CGATATTTAATTAGAACTCTTTTACCTTCTGAAGCGCGATATTTGGCTACTTCACCACGATGTTTAATCATTGCTGTATCAGAACTCATACCATAAAATTCCTTGTATTTAACACCATTTTCTTCTACAACATCGCCTGAAGATTCATCATGACCAGCCAACATACCACCAAGCATAATGAAATCAGCTCCAGCACCAAAAGCTTTAGCAATATCACCAGAGTTTTTACAACCACCATCACTGATTACATGACCTTTTAGACCATGAGCTGAATCAGCACATTCAATGACAGTTGATAGTTGTGGACGACCAACACCTGTTTTAATACGTGTAGTACAAACTGAATTATGTACAATCGAATCATTTGCGATAAAACTATGAGTAGGACACGCAACTTCAATATCCCATGTTTCTTCATGATAACCTTCTTTCATTGAAAGAAGATTATGATGGGTAAATTTACCATCCATATCTGTGGTAGTAAGCATCATAGCTTCTTTATCAAAATCTTTAATTGGAAGCCATGAATAAGTTTGACTTTTATTGTAATATACCCAAAACATATGGTCAGGTGTTACAACAATAGGATCATCTTGATTTGTTGTTCTAAGGATTAATGTATTTTTAATACCTTGATTCATTACATTCGTTACTTTAACTGCTTCTCCATTCATATTAATAACTTCATCATCAATTTGAATGTGTTCTATTTTTTTATAGGTTTTATCACCCATATAAACATATGTACCTTTTTTAAGACATCCACCGCCAATTCCTGCTTTAACAATATCAACACCTGCCAGAATTAATTCTTCTGTCATTTCACCAGATACAACATTACCAGCAATAATAATTTTATCAGGAAATAGTTGACGAATTATTTTAACTTTATCTACAAAATTTTCAGTGTAACCATTGGCTACATCAACACAAATAAAACGAATGCGACCATCTAGTTGGATAATATCTTTTAAAAGTTGAATGTCTTGTTCGGTAATACCAATTGAAACTGTAAAATAACTAAAGTTAATGTCTTCAACTTCTGATAAGAATTCTTTCCATTGTTCAAGATTGTAATGTTTATGAATACATGTTATAATTTTATAAGGGAATAAAGCTTTAGCAGTTTCAAACGTACCTGTTGTATCCATATTAGCTACCATAATAGGTACACCAGTCCATTTTTGTTTACTATTAACAAATTCAAAAGTTCTTTCTAATTCAACTTCGCTACGAGATTTAAGGGTTGAACGTTTTGGCATGATTAGAACATCATCAAAATCTAACTGAATATCATTAATGATTCGCATTTTAATATTAATATCTAAATGTAAATTTATGTAAATCTATATATATTTTAAATTGGTTATTCCTTATACTATATTTTTTTCCAATCATAATTTATAAAGATGGTATAATAAAAGATAATATGGTATAAGATTAACATAATAAGTTTAATTAGATAACAATTATTATAAACTAATTAATAGAATTAAAATGAATGAACAAAATAATACCAAATTAACTGATGAGAAAGGAGATTTTAGAAATTATTATTATTACCAAAATGATGAAACCAAAATTGATGTACAATTTAAACAAAAAGATGATAATACATATGAAAGAACTGAATCAACATATTATGTTAAACAGTATCCTGCTTCTGTAGCAGAGAATGTTAGAGATAGATTGACATGGGGTAAATTTGGTAAAGGTTTAGACTCTGATAATAGCACTTTTACAAGAGTATGTGATGAAGTTTTTATTGAAATAAACCCTAACGTACAAGCATATTTAAAAAAAAAAAAAGAAAAGGAAAAACAAAATATTTTTGAACATAATGTAAAAACATATTATGAGAATTTGGATTTAAATAATCAAAAAAATGAATCAAATTGTATTATTAAAAATTATGAAACTATGCAATTTCAATCTGAATCACCTACAAAAAGTTTGGTATCATGTCGTCATTGTAAAGTAGGAGATCACTGGTCTTTTGAATGTCCTACATTAAAATTAAAAAAATCTCATTCAGATGGAAATAGAGATAGAGATGGAAATAGAGATGGAAATAGAGATGGAAATAGAGATGGAAATAGAGATGGAAATAGAGATGGAAATAGAGATGGAAATAGAGATGGAAATAGAGATAGAGATAATGGTTATGATAAAGAGAAAAGATACAAAAAAGAGGGTGATAATGATGGCCCTAGAATTCAAGGACTTAAATTAACAGATTTAGACCATAATTTAGATAACAACGAAATAAAACAAATATTATCTAAATATGGAAATATTACATATTTTAATAATATCATGAAAGGAGAAAAAAATAGTCTTATATATGTAACTTTTTCTACTAAAGAAGAAAATGATAATGCTTATAATAGTATGCAAGGGAAACCAATTGGATATTTAATACCTGGGGTAGAATATGCTAAAGTAAAAAAATATTAAACGATTGATTCATTGGTTTTTTTTAATTTTTTGTAAGCATCCTGAATTTCTTTTAATGATGGAACTGGTAAAGATTTATTATTTATTAATATTTGTTTTTTCTTTTGGTTTAACATTAAATTATTTGTATTTTTTAATTTAATACTATTTAATCCATTAAGAACTCCTAATAAATTAATATTTGGTTTATTATTATCATTTTCTTGTTCTGAATTTTGATTTTTTATATGTATATCTAATTTTTCATTTGATTGATTGCTAGAAAGTACATTGCTATTGAATTCTAATTTATTTTTTAAATCAATTGGTAACATAGATATTTCAGTTTCGGGAGGATAATCCAAAAATGTAGGTTCTATTTTAAGCATCATCATTTTATGTTGAACAGCTACTTTTGGTATTCCAACTGATAGCATTTTAAAATATTTTTCTAAAATAATGTTGTTTTTTAATACTTCTTTATTTATTTTGCTTTCTGTACCTTCTTTATTCTTTGGCTCTAATTTTAATGAATCTAAATCATTACCATCAATAATTGATTCATCTAGAAATAGACATTCATCAATTATTTTTTTTATTTTTTCTAATTTAAATTGTAACAAATTCCAAACCAATCTTATATGTTTGGTTTTGCTATTACAATAAAATCCTCCCAATTCAATAATAAAAAAAGCATAAAAATTACCAATTACTTCATTAATACCAATTAAGTCTAAATTATTATCGTATATTTTAATATCTGAATTATTAAAACTAAGATTAAAATAATCAGAAAAACCATCTGCTTTTTTTATAGTTTTTTTAATATGATACTTTCCTTTTTTAATTATTTCCATATCATATAACTTATTTTCTAAATATTCTTCTATTCTATTAATAAAATCATGAAACATCATAAGCTTCTTATCAATTTTAATGTTATCAAAAGATAATCTAATATAGCCACCTGATTCATTCGAAATATGAGGTTTAAAAGGCATATACATTTTAGGTGTTTTGAATAATAAAGGTAAATATTTATGATGATGATGTTTTATTGGAATAAAAATATTATTGTTCCTAGTCTCTGGTGTTTTTATTTTTATTCTTGATAAATTTTCATCTTTCATATAATTTTGATAGTCAAAAATTACAGTTTTAGATGTCATTTCATATTAAATAACTTAATATACATTTATATGATTTTTGATTATATTTATTGATTAAATATTTTAATTTTTTAATTTTTTTGTTTTTAAATTTTTAGTTTTTTGTAATAAAAAAAATATCTTATATACGAAATAAATATAAAATAAAATACAAAAATGACAGTCAATATTGAAAACATCAATAAATTTTTAAATAAAAATAAGCAGATAATTATAATTATTTTATCATTTATTTTTATATATATGCTTTTTTACACTGATTTTATTATAAAAAATTCAAATGATGATAAAATCATAAAAGCTGAAATACATCAAATACCTCAAATAACATCATCAATACCACCACAAGAACAATCAAATCTTCAATTAGAAATTAATCCATATTTAATTAAACCAACTGATATTATGCCAGATGCCAAAGATAAACATGTTACATTTGATATCAAAAAGAATCAAGAGATTATATTTGAGAATACAAGTGGAAGATTAGATGTTGATTATAATTCTCCTCAGATTAATCAATTACAAAAAATTAGTCAATGTTCTTATCCAATGAATTCTTCTAATCAATTAAATATGAGAGATTGTACTATTAATCCTGCTAAATCATGTTTAACAAAATATTCACCACAAGAATGGTTTAAAAAACAAAGAGAATCAAAAATGAATTTACCTGGATTTAATGGGGATAATTTAGCCCAATTTAAAAACGATGAACAAGATGAATATAGTCAAAATTCTAGAATGATGAGAGACATGGTTTATGAAAATGTAGGTTGTTATGTTGAAAATAAATCACCAACTGATCTAACAAATATGACACAATTTCAAAATCAAAATCAAAATCGAAATCAAATTGAAAAATTTAATGGATATAATTATGATTTTGTAAATGAACCAGAAATATTATATCAAAACGCACCATTTATGGAATCACCTCAAAAAAGATCTGCTTATCCTAATGACAAATGTCGTAATTGTAATGTAGGTTTTTGTGATGGTAGTTCATGTGGTTCAGAATTAGGTATGTATAAATCTGAATATGGAACTTATTTCTATTAAAGAAACTTAAAGATAAATATCTAAAATGAAAATATGAAAATATAAAAATGAAAATTTAGAAATAATAAAATCTGTTATTATAATAATATTAATACTAATAAATCAAAGAAAATAAAAAGAAATATAAAATGGAATTTTCATGGACAGTATTATTGATAGTAATTTTTATAATAACATTAATTTTTAGTTTTACAATTGAAGAAAAAACTTTAAGAATATGTTTTTGGTTAGTAATGTTTTTACTAGCTTTAACAGTTTTTAATATTATTCTGTCAGTTAATTATTATGTTGAACTTCGTAACGATCCTGGTATTAAAGGACCTCGTGGTCCACCAGGTCGTAAAGGTCCAAAAGGTATTCCAGGAGTGTGTTCAATGGAAACTGAATGTGGAACAGATAAATGCCGGGATAAGATTGTGCAAACTGTTCAACTGGCTTATCCTGAATTAGATTCCAATTGTATCAAAGATGTTAAACAATGTTTAAGTAATGATCAAAGAGAAAAAGTAATAATTTTACAAAAAGAAATAGATAAATTAGAAGCTAGATGTAAAAATAGCCAAGACCCAGTTAATGTTTTTATTTCTAAAATTAAACCACAAATATTAGAAATGGCTAGTAATGGTGCTGCTTCTAAAGCTTAATTTGTATGATTTGTTTTTATGGTTTTATTCTATATATTTTGATGAAACTTTTTCTTAAAAAGGTTTTTTTGGTGAAACTTTTTCCTAAAAAGGTTTTTTTGGTGAAACTTTTTCCTAAAAAGTTTTTGGATATACTATTTTTCTCTAAAAAAGTTTCTTTTAACTAAATAAAGATATTAGAAATCAAGGGAAATAAATTATCATAAGATGTTTGTTATTTATCTTGGATTAGGAATAGTAGTAGCAATATTTATTGTTTATTTTGGATTACAATTATCAAAACAAATATACCACCCAACATTAATTACCTTTTTTTGGATTCTTTATTTAGCATCTGTATTGACAATAATAAATGTTATAGCAACAGGAGCTTTTTATAATATTTTAAGACTTAAGAGAGGTGTTCCAGGTGATCAAGGACGTATCGGCGATAAAGGAGATTTTGGTGAAACAGGTGTTTGTGATATACAATGTGATTCGAAAGTATGTATTGTTACTATTATGGATAGTATTAACAAGACATATTTAGATTTAATTACTAAAGCTCTTGGTAAGAACGCAATAGTTAATGAATCTGCTGTCATTAAAAATTCAGAAATTACAAACAAAGTTAAATTAATTTGTAAATCTGTTGCTTATAAAGAAATTTCAAAAATTAGGGCACCAAAACTTATTAATGATTATGTTGCTGATATATATTCTAAATGGATTACATTATTAGTTAATTCAGATAAAAGTACTGATAAAAAAGTTATTAGGGATTATCTTGAAACTGATGGTATGGATGAGCAACCAGATCTTCCAGGAGACCCATTTAAAGAAATAGAAAAATATGATGCTTATTATTGGGGATCTGATAGAATATTTCATCCAAGAGTGGTTGAATATTGTTCTGATCCTAAAGAATATGCTGGATTAACACAATTACCTCCCCCACGTTTAGATGGAGTGTTAACTAATATGTATGAAAATATTATTTCGGCCGGTAATATGGGTTCTGACTTGACAGTATCTCGTGCTGGTCCATTGAATTATCAGTCTAAAACATATTATTCTTTAGGGGATGTTTTTACATATGGTCAATCAACTCGTTCTGGTGGAAAATTTATTGAAAAATATGGTGTACCAGATAATGAAAAAGATAGAACCCAATTTGATGTTACCAGTGATGGACCACAATTCCCAACATTATTATTAAATGCTTCATCAAAATATTTAAAACCACCAAATGATTGGGTTCGTATATGGCGTAATAGAAAACATCCTTTAGTAACTGTATGGAAACCATTAGATTATTATGATAATAGTTTAAAGAAATGGTTTAGAGCATGTGGTTACTTAGTAATGAACAATTGGAATAATAGTACACCTCGACAACAATATGGATTTAATACACCAGAAGCTCAACCAATTAGATTAGTTGCTGAAGAATTATTAGAAGAAGTAACTAATGCTGGTTACAGTTTTATTTGGAATGATAGAGGTTCAAGGGTTAGAGGTGATTTATCAGCATGGATGAATCGAAATTCAAAATATAGAGAACAAATTAATGTCAGTACATTAGTTCCTTATTATGATTATCCTAGAAATGTAAAATCATATACTATTAACAGTTCAGCATTTAAAGTAACTGATGAAATGTTACCATTAAATTTTAAGGATGACTTAGTTGATGAAAAGAAATATGGTATTGGTTTTCATGGTTCACCACATCGATCAGCTAAATATAGTGTTTTTGCATGGTTAAAATTACCATTAGAAGTTCAATTAACAAATTCAGCAAATTCATATAAAATTTATATTAAACATTCAGGGCTTAATAAAGTTAATTCATATATGTTAAGAAAACAATATCCAAATAGAACTGATTTATCAACGTATATTGGTAATAATGGAGATGCTAAAGAAGTAACAGAAAATAATAATTTTAATCCTTCTAATCGTAAACTCATTTGGGAAATATTATGTATAGATACAAATGGTAACTTGGATTCAAATTGTAATAATCCATATTATTTAATTAGACACTCAGTTAATACCAATTTATATTTTAAAGTTGAAGTTGATAAAGCAGCTAATGGAGAACCATATTATATTTTATCTAATTTACCTAAGAAAAATAATGTAAATTATGAAAAATTAATAAAAGAATATATTTGGTATAATCCTTTATCAGCATCTGGAGCAAAATTAGAAATGAAAAATTAAATCATATTTTATTTTATTTTATTTTATTTTATTTTAAAATTTAAATTTTATATTAGATTTTTCTTACTGAAATATAAGAATTAGATATTGAAATATTTTGATTAAATACAAAATGGTAAAAACTAGTGAAAGTAGTCAAAATAGTGATAGTGTAAGTATGCAAAATAGTATCAACAATAATAATGCTATATATAAGAAAAATAAAGAAATCATCACCAATAAAAAAACAGATTTATTTATATATCTAATATCAGGTTTCATTTTAGGAGCATGTATATTATTTTATTTAGGTGTTGTAATGTCTAGACGTATAATAAACCAAACAGCATACGGATTGTTTTGGGTTATATATATAATAACAATTATAACAATCGGTAATACTTTATTTAACTATTATACATATGTAGATATTGGACAGAAAGTTGGTATTACTGGGAGTGTAGGTGAACCAGGTATTGATGGTGATAAAGGAGAAGATGGTGAATGTGATAGAGATTGTACTTTAAAATCTTATAGTTTAGTTGCTGAAAATAGATTGAATAAAGAATATAATAAAATCATAGGAAAATATATTGGTTCTGAACCAAATCCACCTAAAAAAATTAACAATAAATATATAACTGATACGATTAAAAGAATTGTTGATTCTGTTCAATTTAGAGAAATTAGTCAAATTAAACATCCAAATGTAGTTTTACAATATGTTGTTGAACATTTTGTTAGATGGTTTGAAATTATAATAAATGCTGATGAAAGTGAAGGTAAAAAACATTTTCAAGATTATATGGATGTATATGGTGAACAAGTTGAATGGGAAGCGATTATTAAAAATGAGAATAATCCATTTCATGAAATTGAAAAATATGATGTTTTTTATTGGGGACTTGATAAAGAATTTCATCCTGTCAAAATTAAATCTTGTCAAAAAATAGTTAAAGAAATAAAAAACCCAGAACCAACAGGACCTCTTAAGGTTTTTAGAACTAATTTATATAGAAAAGATTATGATGATAAAAAATCTGGTGCTAATCGTAATGTTGCTACATGGATAACACAGCCAATAAACATAAGAGGTGAAACTTTTTATTCTTTAGGTTCTATTGCTGATACGGAATATAATATTACAGGTGGTGGTAGATTTATAGAACAAATTGGACCAGAACAATCTAATAAAATAAATTTAAGTGGAAATTCATTTCAAGGACCTAATTATATTAATAATATAGTTGTATCAGGTAGTTCAAAATGGATTAGAAAACCTCATCCAGATGCTTGGAGTTGGAAATGGGATACTAAAAGAAAAAATAATACAAGAAATAGATTTCGTAAAAGTAACTATCAAAGAGGCACTTTTTGGAATGCTGAAAATTTTGTAGAAGATGGAGAATTATTTATATGTCAAGGTGGAATGATTACAGGAAATCAACAGAATACATGGGCTAATCCTTCTAGACTTTTTGGAAGAGATAATGTACCATTTGTTTGTATTAATTCAAAAGCTTTAGAAGAAATTCCTCATCAACATTATCAAATTTGGGATGACTATGGTTTTGGAACAAGTAATGATGGTTCTGTTTATACAAACCGAGATGGAGAATATAATTTATTATATTTTCAAAATGGTTATTCTCCAGAATATCACAGAAAAGCATATAGAATTAAAAGAGACTTAATTGATAAAACACCAATGTTTGAGGATAGTAAATTTTTTACTAACCCAGAAGAAATAGATTTGGGACATGGTATAGGTTTTCAAGAAGTTAAATATAATAAAAATAGAAAACATGGGATGTTTGATTTATTAGATTTAGTTGTTAAATCACCTGTTAATAATTTATATACAAATCAACCATTATTTATTGAACATTCTGGTCTAAATAGACCAAATTCTTATTTTGTTCAAATCATTGATAAAGAAAAAAATATTCCGTCTGATTGTATTGTACCAAAGGGTGATAATACAATTTTTAATTCATGTAATCCATTAGAAAATAATCAAATATGGGAAATTGAATTTCTAGGTCAATCCAAAGAAGTATGTTTACTTAAATCAGTGGAAACAGGTAAATATTTATATACCAAAAAAATAGATAAATTTTTAATGTCAGGTGATATACCAGAAAGAAATATTAATAATTCTAAGTTAAAACCATTTTTATGGAGAGTTCTAGCAAATAAATAAAACAATTTTGATTTTATTTTTGTTTTTTTGTTTTTTATTTTGATTTTTATATGATTATATAAATAAATATAAATATAGATGGTTGGGAAATTAATTATTTTAGTAATAATTTTATTTGGATTACTACTTTATTTAAAAAAAATATATGAAAAATTTGAAGAGGATGACTCAGAATCAATTGATATAAATATGGATTATTCGCAAAAAGAGGTAAATATTGTAGAGTGTTCTAAGTATCCAGTGTTATGTTCTAATAAAAAAAATAATATACCTTATGAACCTTATATGGAAAGAAGAGCAATTTCACTAAATAGATTAAAAAATATATCAAAAAGATTTAACCCAGGTGATTATTAGTATTTAATTATTCAGTCTCAATAATTTTTTTTATTTTAGACCATTCATCGGGTTCTTTTACCATAACTTCTTCAATAGGAATCCATTTCTTGAAAATTTTAGAATATCTACAGTTGAAAATATGGGTTCCTGATGTTTGCTGGTTAAATATTACTCTTAAATGATGACTATGTCTTTGTGTTGGAACAGCAGCATATCCAAGGTCTTTAACTTTATTATCATCATTACAATAAGTTTGATATAAATCATCAGTTGCTGTTTTAACAAAAAGCAAATTAGCAAGTAAATCTTTATTAATCACTGTTTTTTCTTGTGTTAAAGCATCTCTTTTTTCTAATTTATCTTCTTTTACTTTTGATTGTTGACGAAAGAATAATTTCTTTTCATCATCTGAAAAATAATATATATAACTATCATATTTTGGATTTAATGTATGAAAACAAATAGCTTTAGAATTATAACCTAAACTAGGAATGAAATTCTTGACAAGATAGTCTAATTCTTTGTAATAGAATAAACGTCTAACTTGTAAAGGACAAATATCGAATACAGGATCAGGTTGATAATTAGTTGATAAAATTTTATAAATTTGATTGTATCTTTCTGTAATACTAAATGTTGTATCAATTACTTGACCATCCAATAAAACTAAATCAGATATTAGAAAAGACCACTCGTTATCATAGGTTTTAATTAGTTCACCATTAAATAAAGTATCATTAAATAAATAATCAGCAAAACGATATTGAACATAAATAATCCGAGGATAATTATGTCCTTCAACAATTTTTTGGTCAATATAAAAACAACAATTTTGTCCTTTGATTTTTGTAAGAAAGAAATAATATGGATTACCAGCTGTTTTTAAACTAATAATATGTTGATGATTTTCAAGATTTTTTTTCAAAATATTCGGATTAATTTTAACAAAATCTTTGTTATTGATTTTAATTTGATATTTACTGTCTAAATATTCAATCATCTTTTGTTTAAAATCGTTACATCTGATATTAGATGCTTCTTTATTACAAAATGAAATATTAGAAATTAAAAGAGATTCAATCGCTAATGGCATGTTATATTAAATGAATTTTATGTAATATATAATATACTATAAATGTATTTTATACTAATACTTTTAAATTAATTAAAAAATAAAATATTTCTATTATTTTCAATTTTTATTAGAAAAAAATTTTACCAATTTATATGTTATTTTTCTTGTTTTTTCTTCTTCTTTATATAAAAGAATAAATTTAAACTTTTAAATGAATTTGGTAGTTAATAATAAAAGTTATAAAAAACCTCTTTTACATCAGAGAAAAATAAATGGAAAAACCATATCTAAACATACAAAACGTAAATATAGTAAACCTGGAAAATCAAAAAAAGGTGTAGAAATAAACAATCAAAAAGGAGGTGATGATGAAATAGAAAAAATGATACTGCAATATGGTGGTGAAAGTTTAAAATCATTACGCAATGCTGCTAAAAAAATTTTTCATAAAATAGAAAAAAGAACAAGGGAAATGGATGATATGATTAAAACAATTAGTATACATGAAGTAAGATTAAAAAGTTTATTATCTGATCGGATAAAAGCTGTAAATTATTTAGTAGATAGATATCAACAATTAATTTTATATGAAAAACAAGAAGATTATGTTAAAGCGATGAGAACTAAAAATCCACCTTCAGGAGGTGTTGATTTTTATGAAACAGAACTAGCAAAGATTAGTTATCAAAAAAATAAAGTTTCACAATTTATGGAAGAATATGAAGAAAGAGAAAAAGCAATTAGTGAAGAGATTGAGATAATCAAATCTCAAATTAATACCAAAAAATTAGTCAAAAAGAATAATATATTACAAGCTAAATTTAAAATAGCAATTGATAATTTTATTAAATTTGGTAATAAATTTGAAAAAATAAAAATAGAATTAAAGAATAATGAAATTTATAAAAATGAACCAGATAAAAAATATATTCCTAAGGATGCTCTTGCTAAAGCCACCGCATATTATAATATTTTTAATGAACTAAAAGATAAAATAAATACTCATACAAATATTCTTCAGGAAGCCAATCAGAAAAAAGAAAGATATTTGGATATTTATAATTTAATAATTGGAAATCAAGCTAATTATATAGATGTTAATAAACAATATGAAGAACAAAAAAAAAATTATAAGGCTATTTCACCTATTTTAGATAAGATTTTTGGTGAATACATTCCTAATGTTGTTTCTAGAAAACTTCCTCAATTAGATGACGCTAGTAATAAAATAGATGATTTAATTATTCAATTTAAAATTGCTGGAGGAGCAATTGAAGAGAAAATTGTTCCAGCTATCGATTTTTGTAATACTTATATCAAACAAGTCAAAGATATTCAAAATGGTATTATTGGTGAAATGAAAAAAATAAATTCAGAAATGTTTAAAGTATCACCAACACCAAAGGCTGGTGAATTAAATAAAAAAACAGATGAATTAATCAAAGCCACAAATGAGTGTCAACCTTATTTAACTGATGTAATCAGTATTATGAAAAAAATTTATTCTTTACAAGAAAATACAAAAGTTGGAGGAGGATTAGAATATCCTCATGAACAAAGTGGTGGAAGAGGAGCAACTTCTGACCAGATATATAATATAATGTCTTTATTTTATGAAAAATTAAAAAAGAATCAAATAATTTTTGTTCAAATAGGAGGTCTAGCAGATACAGTAGTTGTACCTGAACCGCTGGAAGAACCAGAAGGATTTGATATGAGCAATGCTGAACTTGACAGGGCATCAAATGAAGCAATAGCAGCACAAGCAGCACAAGCAGCACAATCAGTTAGTGAAGTGGATCCGGATCCACACTACGCTCTAGCGGCACCTGTACTGACAAACAGAGCTGAAGAGGGAAATGAAAATAGTGGAAAAGAATCAGCTTATTTTGAACCAGGACCAGGTCCACATTTAGACACTAGAAAATCTGGTGCCGTTGATAATGATGGTTATCAGATACCTGTAGAAAGTGGAACAGAACATACATATGCGGTAGCGGTACCAGCAGTAGAATATTTAGCAACTTCATCTTCATCTTTACCACCTCCAGTACCCGAAAGAAGAATATTATCAATAGTTGATGCTAGACTCCAAGCACCCTTACCATCAAGAAGTAGAAGTTCACTCGATGAAAACCCATCTGATAGAGAAACTAAAGTACAGTTACAAAGACAGCTTACATTAAGAAAAAATTCAGCAACATTACCAATATCACAAAAAGAGTCTATTAAAAGTCTACCTCTCAACCCACAAACAAATCCTCCGGTAAATGATTTACAATCCACCAAAACATCTTCTTCAGAAGGAAAACCAGGAATTAAGGGGCTTCACATAAAAGATCCATATAAAAATGAAGATGAATCTATAATTGAAACTATAATTGATAATCCATTATCATTAGATATACAAATTATTGATGTTAAGGATATTGATGACATCTTAGAAAATAATACAACGGTATCTAAGATATTTTCAAACTATATTCAACTTACTCAAGATATAAAATATATAGGTATATTAGAATTATTAATAATAGTTGAAACAAATATTAAAGACTATTTATCATCTAAAGGTATTAATAAATCTAGTACAACCGTCCCATGGTTAGAAAAATTATTAGCTGATCGAAATATGAATCAAGCCGGTGGGGGTCAGAAAAAAACAAAAAAGAAAATATTATTAACCGGAAGTAAAAATAAATATTTATATAAAAAAAATAAAAATAGCAAAGTTTTAAAAATTAAAAATAAAGATCAACAGCATGGTGGTATTAATATAAAGATTGATATTATTGAACCTTTAGTTCTATTAAAAGAAAAAATTATTACAAAATACAATGGTATTGAAATCAAATATAATGATTTATTCATATTAAATATAATCTATTTTAGTATACATAAATTAAATAAAACTGTAAAATCATTAGATAAAGTAGATGATATTGTTAAAACTAAAATAAAAGATGTTTTAGATACTATTGAAGGTATATTTTATAAATTAAATTTAACACCATCATTCAATATAAAGGATTCTATGGTAGAACCACCATCAAAATCAACTCCTGCTGGTTCAATTGTAGAACCACCATCAAAACCAACTCCTGCTGGTTCAATTGAAGGTCCGCCAAAACCATCTTCTACTCAAATAATAAGAATAACTCCGGGTTCCCCTCCTGAAGGAGTAGAAGAACAACAAAAAGATGATGAATATGTAGCTTTAGTTATTTTAAATGATTATAATGAAATGATTAGACAAATATTACGTTCATCATCATCTTCAATCTCATCTTCTTCAATGACATCATTACTCCAACAACAAGCTTCAACACCATCATCTTTAATTCAACAACATACAACTTCAGGTGTAACAGGTACTTCTTATTCAGGAATATTATCAGAAGCTTCTCCAACTACAAAAGTTAATCTTGAAGACGCAAATATGATTGAAATAATTAATAATATTAAGAAATTAATTAGTTCAAATTTTCCTTCAGTAATTGAATCAACAACACTTGCTAAATCTGAATTAGATAAACAAGTAGCTGAATTTAAAAAATTAGGAGGCTTATTTAAAGAAATGGATAAAATACAAAAAAATATTTCTGAAATCAAAGAAAAACTTCCTAAATTTGAACTCCAAAAAGTTGATGTACATATTATAAAAGAGGAAACTGTTAGCAAACCAGAGGCGACATTATCTGAAGTTTTATCTAGACCCATAACCGAACAAATGAAAAAAGCAATGGCTCAAAAGGTTGCTTCATTAAAACCTGAAATGTTTTCTAATACATATAAAACAATGGCTTCTTCAGAAGCTTCAACTTATTTTGCTGGATTATCAACATCAGTTTTAGGTTCAATAGGAATAGGATCCACTACAACTGATCCAAATCAAAAACCGACTAGCTTAGCTGTTACAGATAAACCGGATGCTTCTGGGTATGGTTCTTTACCTGGTTATTCTGGAATAATTTCATTTCATGGAACCCCTGGTCCAGCATTTCAAGTTAAACCATCAAGAAAACTAAATCCCACTGACGATAATGACAGAGCACTATTAAAAAAGGAACTTGAATTAAACCAATATATTAATCTAGAATCACAAAAAGATTTTAATGATTTTATGAATAATAATAAACTTTGGATACAAGGACATCCTATGGCGGTATATTATTTAGCAAGTCCAATGGGTGTAACATGGTTAAGTGATGAAAAAAATAATTTCTTACATAGTAAAGAGGGTTTAGAAATGTTACCAGAGATTACTAAAATAATTGAAGATCCTAAAATAAGTGGTACTAGTGCACATGGGCAATTAGTAGCAAAAAAATTGAGAGAAACAGCAATTACTCGTGTAGAAGAAAAAGCCAAAGAAGGAGCATTTACAGAAGCAGCAAAAGCTACACTATTAGAAAAAATATCACAAATGAAAGGACAAGAAAAAAAATCTTAATAAAAAAATCTTAATAAAATAAATTTTTCTATTTTTAATATTAATTTTCTAGTTTTGTAATTAAGATAACTAGAATGAGAGAATATTCAGATGATAATGAAATGAATTATGATTGGTATAAACTAGAAAATACTATTCTAGGTGTAAGGGAAAAGAAATCAGGAGGATTTAGTGTTAAGATTAATTATTTTGATTTTGAAAATATAAGTTCATTTAAAAATTTATTATTAAAAATATTAGAATATTACAAATACCAATTTATTACTTTTGATACTAGAAGTATTAAAGATACTCATAAAAAAATAATTGAAAAAGAATTAAGAAATATAGGTTTTGGTTCTTATCAATCCCATAATATGGTGTTTCAAGAAAAACCTAGAAAAGGTGATGTTGTTTTAATTGCGATTAAACCATATATTGGAAGATATGAAAAAGGTAATGTTTTAAGAGTCTTAACTGGTGCTATGTACCATCCGAGGGGTTTTAAAGTAATGTTAAATGATAAAGATAATACAGTTGGAAGAATTGCAACTATTAGAAAAAAAGGTCATAAACAATAATCTTCATTGGAGTTTATCCATATTTATTTTCTAGGTATAAAAGTTCCAAATACAGCTAAATGATCTGATTTAATTGGGAAAAATAAAGAATCATATGTAATTTTATATTTATTTTTGGTATTTTCATTAAATATTATACGATCACACCAACTTGGTATTCTTGGTTGTTTTTTTGAAAAAACCTCATATATATCTTTAGTTCCTTCTGCTAATTTACATGTTGGGGTGAATTTAATCTTATTTTCATAGATTTTAAATGGTGGTATATAATTTCCTTTATTTTTTTTTGTATTTTGATTTTTATTATTCGATTGTAACTTTATCAATTGGTCTTTTTCTAGGTATTGTTTCATTGACTGTTTAAAATTATTTACTAGTTGTCTTTTATCTTCGTATTTATAATTCTTTTCAGTCATGTCATTTATAAGATTTTTATATTTATCCATTGTGGGTGTGTTAGTGTTAGTTTTAGGTTTAGGTGTTTTTGACTCATCATTTGGATCAACTCTAAAATTTAAATCACCAAACCATATTATATTATGCTTTGGTAAGATGATTTTAAAGCTATTTGTTCTTGATCTAGATCTTGAATTATATTTGTTTTTATATTTATTTTTTTTAATTGACATTAAACTTCTATTAACTTTTTTATTAATAGCTTCATACAATTTATTCATTTGTTTTATTCTTTTATCTAAACCTTGACCAGTTTCTAATTCTTTTGGTTTAAAAGGTAAATGATTATTTATTAAAAGAGTATCATCTATTTTAATAGCAACTAAACCTTTACTACAACATCTTCCAATTAAGCAACTAGAATTATCACATATTTTAATAACTTTAATTTCTGATTTTTTTAATGGTATTTTAGAAAGAACTATTATTTTAATTCTAACAAAGTTAAGTTTAACTAGACCTTTTATAAATTCTTCTTTAATTAATTGATGTCTATTAAACTTTTGTTGAAAATATTCAGTGCTCCCAGAATTAGGGTTATCTTCTTGTAAACCAATTATTATTATATCCATATTATTAAGTTTATTGAATTTATTTGTAGTTTCTTTATCTAAAGTTAAAGTTACTATTTCATTAAATGATGATTGACCAGTATTTATAGAAATAATACCAAATGATTTTATATGTTTGTTTGTTTCACTACTATTGGTATTTGTTTTTTTTCTTGTTCTTGTTAACATAATCTTTCTTATATTACTAGAATATAGAAATATATGATATAAAAAATAAAAAGAGAAAAAATAATAAAATATTTAAAAGTATAAAATAGAATGATTAATGATTAATGATTTCACATATTTTTTGTTTAATCAGCATTCTTAAATCATTGATAAATTTTTCATCTTTACCAACCATTTCAAGAGTTTTGATATGAGTTCTGTTCAATAATTTAATTTCACCATTATTAACACCATCAATTATATTTTCATATTTCTGCTGATATTCAAGAGGTCTTGAAAACTCTGTTTTTTCTTTTTTTACATCAATTAAATACTGGTCATATGTTATATCAGTTCGGTTGATAAAATCATCATCAAATAATGATGTTGAACCACACCATATTTGTTTAACTAAGGCTTCCGAAACCGTCTCTCCATTTTTATTTTTATATTTTAAAGCTGTTTTTGAAGTTGTAAGAATAGTATATTTATCCATAAAAATATTAACCATTGTTGTAGAATCGCATGTTCTTTTTGAAATAGAATTCGTCTTACATAATTTTTTATATTGATCTGATGAACTAT
>JACCDO011160651.1_pt1 | contig 17890 bp, 19 predicted proteins | sample 7446101 | NCBI WGS metagenome assembly JACCDO01 (sample SAMN15323440, study PRJNA562643) | freshwater metagenome | isolation source: river surface water | place: USA:Blue River Watershed | collected 2017-08-16 | reverse complement strand
TGTGATGGATACAGAGGAGACTACTTCAAGTTCCACTCCATTGCTAGTAGAATGCCGAGTGTGTCATGGCAATGGTTATAAAATTGTTAAGACTAAATTGAATCGAAAATCAATTTTAGAAACAGTTCAATGTAAAGCTTGTTTAGGTACAAAATTAGTTACCAAATTGCCAAAACAAAAGAAGAAAGTTACCAAATCGTACCCCTCTTTCGTTGCGCCAGGTAATATTTTGCCCCATTAGTAACTTACTTATCGCCAGACTTATATTCTCTGTTGTTCATCAGGCATTTTTCCATACGCAGTAACTTCAGGAATTAATTTGGATGAAAATCCATTATTAAAAACACAAGATGACGAAGAATTGTGTTATTTAACTGGGAATTTTAAAGTATTTCAACATCTATACCACCATCGGTACTCAACAGATGATTTGGTAACAAGTTACTATGCTTATCAATCATTAAACCGTATATATAGCCAATTGAATCATGACGAGTCAAGTGCTATAAAATATTTGGATATTGGCTGTGGATTAGGCTCTGCATTATTGTCAACATCTTGGTTATTTTCTAATTATCCAAACGTAACTTCCACTGGTGTGGAAGCCCAACCATCAAGGTATGAATTATGTCAAAGAAATATCTATTATAACTATGGATATGAAGCAGGTCATAAAATAAGTGTGATAAACAGCGACTTGCGAGGCTTGGATTTGCAGGATAAATTTGATTTAATAACTGGTACTCCACCATATTTCAAGAGTGATATTAAACAAGAATATCCCGATAGTTATGAATCGGCTGGTTGCTTGTTTGAATTACGAGGTGGCGTGGAAGATTATATTAGTTCGGCTAATAGACATATGAATAATACATGTGTTGATAAACCATCAATTTTTGTCATGTGCAACACTTCAATGGCGTCGAGTCGAGTGTACCTATCGTGTCATGAAAATAATATGAACGTGGTAGAGCGAGTGGATGTCATCCCTAAAGATGGAAGACCTTGCTTATTTTGTGTTTTTATCATAGTTCACGACAACTATTTGCACACTTTGAATAAAGATAACGATCGAATATTTCCCACTTTAGCTCCATTAACGGAAGTAATGAGAACTCAATTAAGTTCAACAGTGCGAGGTACGCTCTCCTAACTCTAACTCAGTCACTCACCAACCAGCTTGCTTTCTTACTCACTCTGACACTCGCATCTATAATAGGTCATCGCATTATAAACAGTCTTCGAGGCGAAACAATCACTACATTAACAGTTCGATTGGAAAACAACCAACACTCGATAGAATACAGCGACATATTACATCAACTAGGCAAACCCAGTTCTTATGATAAAGAGACGTATAAAGTGTAAATAATGTACTAAATTGTCACATAAAAAATCATTCATTAAATAATTACAAAGTAATAAAAGCTTCAAACCATACTACTACATTGCATTTTTATTGATTTATATTTCATTTATTGTATTATGTTGCATTTTGCATTTGTGATATCATCATTAGTGTTCTCTTTTGTCTGAAATTAAAGTTTAAGCGCGTTCACCTCTGATACGACGAGCTAATTGAATATCTTTAGGCATGATGGTAACACGTTTTGCGTGAATAGCAGCAAGATTGGTATCTTCGAATAATCCAACTAAGTAAGCTTCGGCAGATTCTTGTAATGCCATAATTGCGGATGATTGAAATCTTAATTCGGATTTGAAATCTTGGGCAATTTCTCTTACTAAACGTTGAAATGGTAATTTACGGATTAATAATTCAGTTGATTTTTGATACTTTCTAATTTCACGTAATGCAACTGTACCAGGTCTGATTGATTAAATTAAGAAGTAAGTACAAAGAAGCGGGATATTATGAATAAAAATGCTAAATAATGGAGAAGTTTACCTGTATCTGTGTGGTTTCTTTACACCGCCAGTTGCAGGAGCAGATTTACGTGCAGCTTTGGTTGCTAATTGCTTTCTTGGGGCTTTACCACCAGTTGATTTACGAGCTGTTTGCTTAGTACGGGCCATTTCTTTTTATTTGTGGGGTGAAAGCTTTTTACTTTCTTATTTTTGATGTGTTCCGAGATGTGAAAACTTGCGAGGTAAGGGTATCGGTCATATAGCCGTTAAAAAATCGTTTGATGATGATTAAATACAAATAAAACAACAATTTAGATCGCCAGATCATAGCCATGCAGGCTTCTTTGAGGCGAATATTGGCACTCTCTCATTGGTCATAGGGGTACTAAAACTGACAGGAGGTGTCGGTTGAATAACCCTTTTTTTCACGATGATTGCGGCTCCTATCAATGCTATAACCAATATTATAAAACAAAAGAATAAGAACTTTGGGATGTGCGGCGCGTCTAATATGAGCCATCCTGTAGTTAAAGAGTAAATGAGGCGGTGAGTGAGTGAATTATTAATATAGTAAGGTACCTTCAACGTCCCAATCACTGAAGTCATTGTGATAATTAGGTGATAAGCATGTCGAACCAACCCAATCTTCGTCGCATTTACACTTTTCATGATAGCAATGGCCATGTGTGCCACAATCGTCATCTACTTTACATGCACCACCACCAACCTTCACCTCCTTCAGTGGATGAGGATCCAACAGTGTTTTGTAGCGATATGCATGAGCTTGAATAAATTTCTTGGTTGGATATTCTTTCGTGTTGCAACCTAATGTCTGACTAGAGTCGTTTTTGTTTTGATAGATGCGAACATAATCAATATGAAAAAATGCAGGTAATGTTTGACAAAATCCAGGATTGAAACCACATTTACCTTCTACTGTTTTACAATCGTACTCGGTGCAACCATATGGTGGCGCAGGGAAACCCCATGATGTAGATATAGCTGTATTCATGATAACATAAGATGGTTCATTTGGAATTTTACTACCTAAACCAAGAGCATCTAGTGATCGTTGCTCCACACCAAATCTAAATTTATTATCTACATACCAATGCACATATCCTTTAGGACCGGGCTGCCATTCAAATCGAAATGTATGCATTTTCTCAAAATAGCTTTTGTCTATTGTCATCATCGAGGATATTGCGTCACATTGGTACGACTCTTTCTCACTTCTATATATTGGTTCTTCGGTTTTTGTAGCTGCTAAATATGTACCATAAAAAAATGGATTAATACTAGTATTAGCACCATAAGTTAGATTTGGATACCAGTGAAATCCCCATTCAGGTAGTGTGCCTGAAGGTGGACGCTTCATGCTCGCAGGTATACCTGGAGCAACTTGTAATGTCATTGAAGTATATGGTCGTTGTACACCATTTTTTACGATTGGTAATTTGCCACTAGGACCAGGCATAATCTCTATTATATCGATTTCAGTTGCACCTCTACCCATTCCAGGTTTTAATTCATAGTGTGATGTTATATCACATCCACTTATTTCTTGTGCACGTTGCATATTACGATCACATTTTTCATATGACCATGGCCACATTAAATTAGTAGATGCTTCATAAGTAGCTCGGCCTAAATTACCCATTAACCATACAGCAGGCCATAAACCACCAATATCTGATCTTCCTGGAAAAGTAACATCGACTTCTAATATTCCTCCCGTAAAACAAAATTTATCCCATGATTGGATCATTCCAGATTTAAAGTGTCTAGACATTTGCTCATATTTCTTTTCATATGGATTCCAACCTTTCCATTTAGTATCTTTAGTATTAGTTTCAATAATAAGATGTCCACCATTTGTATATACATTTGAACTGTTATAAAATTGTAATGATTTACGTCCTTGACTTGTTTGATCATCATCACTCTTATCAATACCTGTCCACATAGGATCTTCGCCATCTTTAAATTTACGACCATTTTTATTAAACTCATCACTCATAACTAATTGATATACTTTGCCATCGGTATATGATACTCTTGTCTTATCCTTCTCAACTGTATCAGGATCTATCCATCCAGCAAACTTGGCGACACATATGTTCTGTAAGAGGTACAATGCAAGCAACAGCCATGTAGCTCTTCGCGACGAACGACTCATGTGAGATAGACGAAGGCGGGATGTATTTTGAAGGTGTGATGATGCAACAATGAACCGGATCCAACTTAGACCTGTTAAAATATTTTAGATTTTAGATAGTAAAGTTATTCTAATATAGTAAGAAATGTCTATAGAAAAAATAACCTTAACAATGATGTTGGGATTGAATCATTCAAATTATGAGAACCGTAAGTGGAGGTAACTCTCTTGCTATCATTACACATTTGAGAAGAGCACAACTCCAAGAATTCCCCACCATTATTGCACTATTTCACGTCTCAGGATGCCTTGAGTATGACTATCTTGATTGTTGTATAGATTTTTACTCAGATTTAAACCCGAGTACGCATCGGTGATTTTTGCTGGTTGGATCCACTCATTATCGCCGAAGAAAGTAATCGAATACACAGTAAGAGAAATGTCAATCGCATTTTGGTCGTGCGTATTAAAGTCTGGAGATATTAAGCAAGTACAACCTCCAATTGGATATGTGTTAAACTTACAAGGGGTAAGAATTTAAACCATTCATTTATGACAATTAAATAATTATTTGCATACATAGGCAGCATTAGGTCCTGAATCTAGTAAAGAAAAGGCAGAAAACACTTACCACGTCAAAGCCAAGACAATTGATGTAGATGGTGATGAATGTGAGGCTGTTTTATGCACATTACGTCCAGTTTCATGTGAACAATATGCATTAGGTGTAGTATTTAGTTATGATGTTCCAGTACATTTTACATTTCAAACAGCTTCTGGTAAAGGTACTGTCCATTTATCAGGATATTTCCAACCTGCTCCGCCTGAAGATGATGAAGAAGATGAAGATGATTACTTTGATGAAGATGAAGATGATTATGATGATGAAGAAGACGAAGACGAAGAAGACAAAATTAAACAATACAAACAACTAGCTGCCGAGGCAAAGAAAAGTCAAGGTGGTGATGATATGAGTGATAGTTCCGATGACGATGATGATGACGAGGAGGATGATGATGATGAGAGTAGTGAAGATGATGATGACAGTGAAGAAGAACGTGTAAACGAAGCCTTCATTGAAAAAATGATTAAGAAGACAAGTGGTGCCGATTCAAAGCCTAGTGCTGGCAAATCAGCACCAGCGACTAAGCCTGCACAGAAAAAGGACGATAGCGAAGATGACGATAGTGAAGATGATGATGAAGATGATGATGACGACGATGATGATGATGATGATGATGATGATGACGATGATGATGACAGCGACAGCGGTGATGATGATGACAGCGACAGCGGTGATGATAGTGATAGTGAGGACAAGCCACCAGTTAAGGTTCAAAAAACAGAATCAAAAGGAATAGTGACAAAATCAACACCATCAAATAATAACTCGTCTCAAAAACCAGGCCAAAATCAAGGTAAACAACCACAATCTGGAAGTAAACCACCACAATCTGGCGGTAAACCACAAGCCTGGAATAATAATTCAAAGCCAAACACCCCTGGCAACAACAATAATTCTAAGCCAAACACTCCTGGTAACTATAATTCAAAGCCAAACACCCCTGGCAACAACAATAATTCCAAGCCAAACACTCCAAAATTTAATAATAATCAAGGAGGTAACAAGAACCACCAATTTAGCAATCAAAAAAGTGGTGACAAGCGCAAGCATTAAATTATTTTTGAATAGAGTTGATAAAATTAGTAAAATAAATAAAAATTTGAATACATTTTTTACAATATAATATTTATTCTTATGCACTATTTGAGAGACATATCACTTCGTATCTGTTCATAATTTGTTTCGTAAACATCAGGATAACAAGTAGGTTTAACCTTGTCACTTTTATAATAAGATGGATTTGTAAAATTATCATCGGTTAAACTATTTGCCTGTGTTGAAACTAGTAATAATTGTATCAATTCTGCCTTCTTCAATCCATTTATTTCAGTAATACCTCTTCGATTAGCTTCTGCTTTTAAATCATTCACTTTCCAACTTTCATCTACTAATTGATTACTATCTAACCACCATGGTTTATATTCAGGTAATAGTTTTGGATTATTTTTTTCTTCATCACGCATCCACCAAGGATCATTGCGACGTCTTGGAGCGGGATTGTTATTGAATATCTTTCCTGTTTGCCATGCCTTTATATCTTCAGGATTATTGGAGGAAGTTTTACTTTCCCATGATTTTTTCTTTCTATTATCTCCTTCCATACTCCTTGTTGTCGGTGATTTTGCCATTATCAAATAACTATATCCTTGTGCTACATAGAGCCAAAGAAACAAGATATATACACTCAATATCAGCATTCTTCAATATTATTTTCGTATGTGAGTGGAGAAATTTTCACCAATTCTGCGGCCCTTTAGTGCAACTTGAACAAGAATAGTAACTTCGTTAACATAATTGACATCAGTGAATAAAGTATTAGTTATCTTAGCATGAAAACAATTTAATCTGACACACTTTTTGCTACAATATCAGCAAAATTAAATTTTTTTAACTCTTCAGCAGTTAAAATATCAACAATATCAAATTTAGCACCCTTTGATGTCAATCCATCATCGAGTTGTTGTAACCATCTCATTGCGCTTGAATCATCGCCGACTTGAATAATAGTAACAGATAAATCATTATCATTTTGCATATATTTTTTTGTTGCTTCAATAAGAACTCTTTCAACACTTGCTTTATCATCAGGTACACCATCAGTTATCACTAATATAGTCTCTGGTTTTGTTCGAGGAACTGCATCAGGTTTTAATGCACTGTCAAGTACTTTGTAAAGATCAGTTGAGCTTGAAATTTGATTTTTTTTATCATTAAAATGCATCATCACGTCTTCGCTAGTTTTGACATTTTTAATCTCATTAAAACGATCGGAGAAAAAGAACAATGTTATTCCGTCTGTAAGTGAGCGCGTAATTAGTGATAAAATGAGCATGGTAGATTGAAGAGGAATGTAATGTACCTGGATCACATTTACATGCTGAGGGAGCAAGATGTTGAAGAGCATTCTTTGCTTGCTCCCATCTATTAGGAAACATACTTCCACTTGCATCAACAATAATAGTATAATCACGACTTGTATCAACACTTTTAACTTTTTTAAAGAAGTTTAAACTACCCATTTCCATGGCCATAATCTCTTCTTCAGTCATTGAAGCAAGCATTTCTGGGGTAATATCTATCTTTCGCTTAGAAGGTGCTGCAGGCAATGGATTTGCTGTTGATGACGGAGATGATGATGCACAACCCATTTCTTAATCTGTGTTCTTTTCTTAGTTATTTAGCGAAACTGTTGATAGTGAAGATTAGAAGGCCTGGAAGGATCTTCGAAGCCTAGAAACTCAAGGCCGGTCATTTCTTGATTCGTTTGTTGATGCACAATATCCGAAGGTTGCACCTACTATAGTGGACAGAACAAGAATTTATCTACTTCTAGTTCATGTTACACATTTCAAACTATTTCGTATTATTACGCATGAAAATAATAAGATAATTTGAAACAGGAAAATTATATTCTGATTGCTGTATGATATAGTGTAGTACGATTCTATGTATGTAAATAGTAATCTTTACCTTTCTAACGGTTAGCACGAATCGGAACTCGCGAAAGTTCAAAACTCAAAAAAAAAAAATCATAGTTTTTTGATAATGGGACTATTGACGATATTAAAGAAAGTGAAACAGAAGGAAAAAGAATTACGGGTCTGTTACTCATTCCATTATTACTTACTCAATCTATGACTCATTCATACAATAATCACTGACACACAATGCATCGCACATTCATTCGTACTTATGTAGTCACTCATATGTATTCTTGCCTTGTCTTATAGGTGCTAATTCTTGGACTAGATAATGCTGGTAAAACAACGATAATGAAAAAGATAAGTGGTGAAGACATTCATGAAATATCACCCACGGTATTGCTAGCTCACTCACTCACTCATTTATTTATTCACTAACTAATTCAATTGAGCAGGTAGGATTTAATATAAATACTCTAGAATTTAATGGTTATTTATTGAACATATGGGATGTTGGTGGACAAAAGAGTATACGTACATATTGGCGAAATTATTTTGAATCAACTGATGGTATTATATGGGTTGTTGATAGTGTAGATCCATGGCGATTAGAGGAATGTCGTGCCCATTTAAAAGATATTTTATCACAAGAAAAATTAGCTGGTGCATCGTTATTAATATTTGCTAATAAACAAGACTTAGGTAACTCCTTCGCACACACTTTTCATGCACTCATTCAAAACACTCATGTAACCCCTTACTATCCCAAGGTGGAGCGCTAACATATGAAAAAATTGCTGAAATATTAGATTTAGATAGTAAAGAAATATCCGGAAGACACTGGAAAATATTTGGATGTAGTGCAGTCACTGGTGACGGTTTAATCAAGGGATTCGACTGGATTGTCAATGATATTACAAGCAGAATATTCATGATGAATTGAAGGAGTCAGTTGATACATACGTGTATTATTATGAGTGTTTTATATTGTATTATATTTTAATTAATACTTTAATATAGAAACTTGCTTTAAAATTATAGTTTTTTGGAGTCGAATATTGCAAATGCCATGCAACCAGCAATAGCAATAGCGCAACCAATAATTTTTGGCATTGGGAAAGTTTCACCAGTTGTAAATAGATATAATGCAACAAAGATAACAACACGTTTTAAGGTGTTGCCAACAGCTGTTGGTACTGGACCTAATGAGCCTAATACAAGATTCTGCATCTCATTGTACAAGTAGAACGACATACCACATAATCCTAAGTTCATCATAAATGGACCTTTATCAGCCATATTTGTGATTGTTTGCATAATTGCTTTTGGTTTCTCATAGTATAATACGAATGGTATAGTTAGCAAGAACGATAACGCGGTGGTTACTGCGTGTTCATTAGCTGGATCTAAATTAGTTCGGGATTTAAAATCTTTTGGTAAATTTTTACGTAATATAGATCTCATAGCAAATGCAAAATTGGAACCCATTGCCATCTTTGCTGCTTTTGTTGTTAATTCTTTCTGCATGGAATTAACATTTAAATTGCCTAATGTCGATGCATATGCAACACCATATGTAATTGGTAGTAATGACATTGCGGTTAATGGTTTTGGTACTTCTTTGTTAACAAGTAAATTTAATAAAACACTAACAACTGGTTCTGATGCTTTAATTACGTGCGTAAATGATCCTCCACCTTTTTCGAACATAGCAATAACTGCGCAACAATGTCCACCAGCATTTAAACAAGCGATAGGTAATAATCTTAATATATCCTCACGAGTTAGTTTAGGTAATTTTCTTACACCAGTAATCCACAATGGTATAGCATAAAATAAACCAATTAATAATTGTGCAGATGATGTTGCCCAAGGATATTGAAAGTCTTTTTTAACAAATGCATTGTAAACATTATAACCAGCATTAAATGCATACCAAAAAAAGAATAAAGCAACCATACTTAGTGTTGATACTAATGATGGTGATAATTTTGGTAATGCTGATGTAATGGCGACACTATTTGATCGCGTATAAACTGTATTGATTAAAGTGAGTTGGTGTGTGTGGAAGTACTAAGAAAGTTATTGCTAATATACCTGGTTGCGTTAAAACAGCTGTTGATGCTGTAAAATCAATATCTTTCATGTTCTTTACATTAACATCATGACTTTTGTGATTGATTAACTCAGAAAAGCATGGCAGTGCACTAAATACTGCTAATAAGCATATTAACAATAGAAACTTCATGTTATAGACGACTCCTTTAACCTTCAACTGGACTTGTGACGAATGTCAATTGAGGCCGCTTTACGGATTTTTAAAAAAAATGGTAGAAAAAAATAGGAAAAAAATCACAAGGAAGCAAAGGCAAAGCAATGGAGGAGTTGGACTGGGAGTCCATCGGGGACGAGGTAGAGAAGCAGACTAACAAATTTGCGTATGAAAGACATTTACTTCCATCATCTTCATCATCATCATCATTAACATCATCATCACAATCATCAAGATTTAAGAGTGGTTTACTATTACCTCCTCCTCCTCCTTCACAATCCTTTATTGCATCGAATTCATTTTATGATTCACCAAATAAAGAAAACTTTTATTTGAGTGCTCAAGCAACACCAAGTAATACTAATGATTACAATGATTTAAAGAATATAGTTTTGCAACAAAGTAAAAAAATTACTATAATGGAACGGATGTTTCAATCCTACAATGAATTAATGGTACTATATATATGTATTAATACTACTGAAATAATAAATTTTATTTTTTAATGTATATAGGAATCGTCGTCGGCATCACAAACACAATTACTTCATAAAATAAATGACCTAGAATCCAGTATAAATAATAATAATAAAATGATAGTAAGTGCTACTAAAGAACGAAATGAGTTACATATGCATTGTAAGACATTAATGAGTAAAGTAAAGCATTTAGAAGATTATACTAAAAATTTAGAAAATGAATTAGCAACAAAGGATTCGGTACTCTTACTTCCTTACTAATAATAATAGATAAAATACTTACGCTCATACTAAACTATAGGTGGTATCGCTAATGAATACAACAATCGAGCATATGAACAATCTAGGCATCAGTATTGATAATATTAAGAATAAATGTGAAAAACATGGTATTTTTATTGAAGCATTTATAACCGCAATTAATGACATTGGAAGCAGTAATAGTGGTAACCAGTCGACGGGACTAGCGGGTGCAGCGCTCATAATGAATATGCTGCAAAACACAACAGCTGACTCGGCAAGTAGCGCCTCAAGCAGTATCAAATCAATGACCAAATATGATAATCTCAAAATTATTTCTAAGCTATTGACTGACTCCTTCACTCAATGTATCCATCATATCACCATGGCTAATCTCGGCAAGTCCATCGACGATGTCACGCAGTCATTCAAGCCAATTATTCAAGAATTACAATTTTCCACGGAGTCATCTTTGCTGAATACCCAAAATCAATGCGTGAATATGGCAAAAGAAAGTGCATTGAAAGTAGACAAATACAGTGCATTGATCCAACGCCTCGACGACGACAACAACAACATGAAGAAAGCTTTGATGATGATCGACGCAGACACCAAGTACAACAAGGACAACAACATGTTACTAGATAGTAATCTAATTTCATTGAAAGAAAATTTAACCATGCAACAGACGTTGTTAGACATGATTCAAAGCACGAATCAGCAGTTACGAGGCCTGCAGAGCACGGAGTTAAACGCTATTAAAGACCATGTTACATCGTTACAAGGCACCGTAAATAGTATAGAAAAGCAAATAATAAGTAGCAAACTAGATAACAACATACTAATGAAGGAAGTAACAAGTACTATCGAGAGTAACAACAACCACCTGGTTAATAACTATATTCAAGACATGATGCACAAGATAAGTCTAGTTACTAACGACGTTACTTATTTAAAAGAATGCACCACTACTACAAGCAAACCAAGCAACTACTCGTCTGCCGCCGCGATAAGTGACATCAATGACATTCAACATGAGTTGACGACTATGTCAAACACGCAGTGCAAGCTAATGGATCAATACGATGAAATCAAGTCGCAAGTGAGTTCGTTGTCTGCGCATATGGCTGTGCTAGCAGAAGTGGATGCAAACAAAGAGATTAATGATATGAATATGTTGATCAACCGACTTCGTTTAGATGTGGATAACATAAGCAAAATTCAGTTGAGTAAGGTGTCAAATGAGTTGCTGGAAAAGCATGACTCATTGCTTGCATCCCATAAAAGATTACAAGGTATAGCAGCTTATAGCCGTCAATTCTACTACTTACTCACTCACTCACTCACTCACTCACTCACTCACTCACTCACTCACGCACTCACTCACTCACTGTAGCTGGAGTTGATACTTTACAAAATGAAATTGTTAGTCTAAATGAAATCGCTGCAAATAATAACGAGTTGATTAAAGCGCATGAAAAAAGTATATTGGACCTAGAAAGTGACGTAGTAGTGTTGCAAGAAGGAGAAAAGGAGTTGAAGTATCGGCTGAATCATCCCGCAACGAAACCGGTGCCTTCACCACCAATTGGGGATAGTAATCATACTATAAGTGGCGCAAAGCGTACATCTGCTTCGCCAGTTACTCGCCGAATAGTAGCTCCGTCATCACCGGCTCCATCTAATTTATCTCCAAAGGGATTTCAAGGTGGTCAGTGGTCGAAGTCTTCAAACGAGTATGACAGTTTTGATGAATCTGTAAACAGCGCATCTAAAAGTGCTTCAAAACCGCATAGACCGCCACCAGTCGTAGTGTCTAACGGCTCCGATAACGATGAATTTGAATACAAAACTACTGCATCTAGTATTCCGAAATCATCTAAACTATATCCAACAGCCGCAGTAGTCACGACCACTACAACAATAGACGACGACTTTGAGGATCCCTTTGACGACGATATAGCAAATCGGTTGGTCCCTGATGATGCATCACAAGCAATTAAGAGCACGCATACTCCGCCTATGTTGAATAAAAGAGGTACCGCTGATAGTGGTGTGAAGCCCACAGTGACTGTTGAGAGCGAACCAACTCCATCTGATTTGTTACAAAGTCATTTGAAAGCTAGAATGGATGAAGAACATAGTCGAGCATTAGCCAACGCTCAATCCAGATCTACTTCGGGTGCAACGAAACCAAAGCCTGCAACGGAATCTCCTAAACCAATTTTATCTGGTAGTATATTAGCGGGTAGAGATAGACAAAAAAGTAGTGTGAGTGGTATAGCTAAGCAGTATAATACTGATGACAAACCGTTATATGCATCTATTAGTGAGTCAATTGGATTAGAGTTGCCTAAGGATACTACCAAAGATGCTGCACAACGAACTATTGCCATCTCTAATTCTAATGTACCAAAACAAGATACGACACAATGTCCTCATTGTCTACGTCGTTATCCCAAGACTGAACTAACAGGACATACTCGTGTATGTGATTTACGCACAGAAGTTTGTCAATATGGCTGTGGTATTAAAGTTCGTTTTATCAAAATGAAACAACACTTAGATATATGCCCTAATAAAGATATTTTAAAAGGAAATAGTGGTGAGCAGATAGTAGAGAATTTTCATAATAGCTTTGATGATGAAGACGATTAAATTCATACTAATAAAATGTAATCTAATTACATTTGAATTTGCTAACATAATTTTTTACTACAATTGTTTATTTTTGATATTCGCATGTAAATATCGATGATGGAAGTTGTTTAGCATCTGATTCTTTGTAACATGATGCACCTACCGCTGCTGAACTGCAATAGGCGCATTTCTCGGATCCTTCAACAGCGCTTAAGCATGATTTTTCTGAAGTGGCTGAAGCGCAACCACTAGTGGCAGTGTAAAAATATGCTCTGTTTTCTGGGAATGTACATGCCTCTCCCCATAAAGATTTCAATGTTCCTTCTAATAAAGACATGCATCCTGATTCAGCACAAAACGCGCACGAGCTATCTGTACCTAAAAAAGGAGTCTCACCGTATTGAGTAATACACTCCTTCTCTTGTGTGTAAATAGCACAAGCATCGGTGGCATAGCCAACTGATACAAGCGACAATATAAGAGCTACAACTAGTAATAATTGATTCATTTCGGACTAGACTTTTCCGGCTTTCCTTCTTTCGTATAAAACTACGATTTATGTCAAAAATTGGAACTTGTAAAACCCTATCTGTAAGTGGTAACTGATCAGTTAAGCTTCTTTATCTCAATATAAAACGACTTCCAAGTAGAAACAAGAATTCTGGAAGAAATTAAATGAGATAAATGTGTTATTTTTATTCAATAGTATAATAACTTTTAGTTTTTTTCTTTCATAGATTTTCATTAGCAAGAAACAAATCATTAGTTATAATTATTATTCAGTTTGTATCAGCAGCTGTCTACACAGTTGTAATTATTACATATGTAAAGCATAAATGAATGTGACCGGTATTTCACTCATGGAGTCATTCGAAATTCTGAGTGACGAACACAAATTTGATTACCAAAAGATGAAATTAGTGTTGTATTTCACCGTTTTATCGTCATTTCTGTTGTTGAATGATGGGTTCGCCGTCAGAAGTGCCGTGAAATGTGGTAATAATCGATTGAAATCTACTCAACTAAACTTATTTGGTCGCAAGAAGGCTGTTGTTGATGCAGTAGTACAAACTACAGTTACAACAGGTAAACAAGTAGCTGCTGGTGCTGCAGTGTCGTCGGCAGTAGCAGGTAAACAAGTAGCTGCTGGTGCTGCAGTGTCATCGGCAGTAGCAGGTAAACAAGTAGCTGCTGGTGCTGCAGTGTCGTCGGCAGTAGCAGGTAAACAAGTAGCTGCTGGTGCTGCAGTGTCATCGGCAGCAACTTGTGGTAATGGTGGATTATGCGGTATTTTATCAAGTATTAAATTAAAATTTATGAATATCTTTACTAGTCTGATAGGTATATCACTCACTTAATAATTAATTTATTCGTATACTTACTGATTCTACCTGTCCCTAGCTTTAAATCCTGCTGCAAAAGTGGTTCTAACAGTTTTAATTGGTCTTGTTGTATTTGGATTATGGCTACAGCGCGCTTCATGGGTACCATCTCGAACATATAATAGAGAAGAAAATTCTGTTGGCCGTGAATATGATTCATGGACATCAGAAGGTATATTGGAATATTACTGGGGTGAACATATACATTTAGGTTATTATAATGATGAAGAAAGAGCAAATGGATATAAAAAAAAGAATTTTATTCAAGCTAAATATGATTTTATTGATAAAATGGCATTATTCGGTAAAGTGGATAGTGTTTTACTAGATGGTAGTTCTAAAAAAATATTGGATGTTGGATGTGGAATAGGTGGTACTTCGCGTTATTTAGCTAAAAAATATACAAATAGTGCTGTTACTGGTATAACATTATCTAGTGAACAAGTAAAACGAGCAACTGAATTAGCAAGTGATCGAGGGATTAATAATGTTAAATTTCAAGTTATGGATGCATTAGCTATGACATTCCCAGATAATTCATTTGATATTGTATGGGCTTGTGAAAGTGGTGAACACATGCCAGACAAAAAGAAATATGTTGAAGAAATGACAAGAGTATTAAAACCTGGTGGAAGAATAGTAATAGCTACCTGGTGCCAACGCGACGAAAATGACAAACCATTTAACGATAAAGAGAAGAAGATGTTGAACTTTTTATATTCCGAGTGGACACATCCATTCTTTATATCTATAAGTGATTATGCTAAACTTATGTTCAACACTAAGAAATTAAAAGTTATTCAAACAGATGATTGGGCTAAAGAGACAATACCGTCATGGCGTCACTCTATATGGGTAGGTGTATTTGATCCATGGCCAGTTGTAAGACGTCCTCATTTATGGTATAAAGTATTTAGAGATGCTATTACATTAGAAAGAATGCATCAAGCATTCACCGATGGACTTATGCAATATGGCATGATGACGGCTGTCAAACCAACCAAGTAACTTTATGTTATGTATATAATTGTAGTTTGAAGTTCTATTCACACTCACTTCCAGGGCCTGAACAGCAGGAGTCTCACTTTCTCACACTGGCACTGTGACACACACATTGTGAGAGATTCAATCATGGGTGCACATCTTTCAATTCCTGGCTTTGGCTGGAGTAACAGTCCAAGTCATAAAAGCGTCGAAATATACAATGGTGAAGGTGTGTTCCCTGCTCCCAGCAATGAATTGGTCTCATTCATTAATGAAACCTTGAAAAATAATAATGAAAATGAATTATTAATTAGTAACAGCGATGAATTTATTGCTTCAATGAAGGAAGAAATGGACAAGTATTTCGCACCAAATGAGTTGACGAGTTTGTATTCAACGGGGACATCAAATGGTAAGAAATTAAAAGTTTGTATGATGCGAATATCGCCGAATACCGCATTCAAACTGCATGCTCACCCGAACATCGAGGTCATATACTGCTTAAAAGGCTGTATTAGAGAGTATAGGTTAGTTGGAGCACCATTAAGTATAGCAGAAGATCGCCAAGCATTAGATTCTAATGATGTTATTACATTAAATAATGGTCGAAGTTTTGAATACCGTGCTTGTTGTAGTAATAACTGCGTTCTAAATGAAGATAAAAGCGATAAATGCCAAATTATGGGGCCATTCTTATTCAATGAAACTGGATCTATGCATCTGTCCTTTACAACCGACGAAGGATGTCTTTTACTAGTGATATGGAGGTAAGCACTAAACTTTTAAGTTATTTTTAATACTTATATGTACAATATTATAGTGGAAATCATATGAATTTTACGTCTGACGTTAATATTGATCACGTGCTGAAACAATTTGCAATACCAGTTGGCGTCAAACCGTACGGCAGTATCTAGTATACTACTTCACAACTGTAGTTAAATGTTATAAACTGTTCTTAATGATATTTGTTGCTCGATAGCTTGCTGCATTCAACTCGCAACTCTTTGATCACATCTTCTTGGGTATTTATTTGATTTGCTTGTGCTTTACATAGCCGTTGTAATCGTTGAATTTCGCTAATATTAAGTGCCTGATCAGTGTTACTGGTAATAATACCAGTATTTAACGTCTTTGTCTTCGATTTTTCATCTTCTTTTTGTTTATACGCCTGTGATTTAGACGCGCTAACACTGTTTCTTAATCGCTCTAACTCGGTGCGCAGGGCTTGTATCAACTGGTCATCTGTCTCTGTTTTTTCAATAATAATTTTCATTTGATTTTTATACTTTAATACATCTGTCTCTAAATTTTTTATTCTTGCTTTTTGTGCTGTTACTTTAGTCTCTAAAACTTGGTTAGATTCGTATAATCTAGCATGATCTTCAGTCAATGCTTCAACTGCTTGTCTTCTTTCATTACTCATTCCGGCAATATCCTCATCAGCTTTTACATCAACATCAAATGTACTTTGATTTTCACGTTTCACTGATGGTGCGGACACAGTTGATGATTGGTAATTGCTAGTAATGCTAGATTGGGCCATGCTCATAGTAGGATTAGTAGTGAATTCTTTGATTTGATTTTCCATCCTTTTTAATTTAGTTTTTAACATTACAATTTGTTGAGCACGTCCCCTCCATCCACCACTTGTGCTTGTTGCACTTGTTGTATTAGATGCTTTGATTGCCTCTTCTATGTCTACACCCTCTCCTAATTCTTTTACTAAAGTACGATTTAATTGTTTATTTTCATCAATTAATGAATTATTTTTTCGGCGATATTCTTCAATTGTTTTATTTGCTTGTGTTAGATCTTTTTTTAATTTTTCAACTAATTGTGCATCCGATGGTACATCTGGTACACTGAATGCACTTTTTATTACCATATTTTTGTTAGTACTAACATTTGAGGATAATGCATTATTATTATTAGAATTAGAATCAATTTCTTTTTCTAATCGTGCAATTTTATGTTCTAATTCTTCAATTTGAGTGACTCTTGATTCCGATAATGAACGTTCTTTATTAAGATTCATAGTTAATGTTCTTACTTTTTTAGCTAATGAAACAATTTTAGTATCACGATAATCAACATTTAATAATCCAGATGAGTCGTCGTTAGCATTTTCAATTAACCTTCTATATTTATCGACATCTAAACCAGGCACTGGTTCAAGTGACTCTAGCATCACACATAGCCGTTCAATTTCTTTATTTTTATCATTAACTTTTTTAACTAATCCATTAACTTTCTCCATTAATTCTGAATTTTCCTCTAAATATGATGTGAAATTACCTTCCCTTGGTGACTCTGCACCAGA
>JACCDO012130937.1_pt1 | contig 17891 bp, 14 predicted proteins | sample 7446101 | NCBI WGS metagenome assembly JACCDO01 (sample SAMN15323440, study PRJNA562643) | freshwater metagenome | isolation source: river surface water | place: USA:Blue River Watershed | collected 2017-08-16 | reverse complement strand
GATGGTATATGGGAGCGCGATATGTTAACGAAAGTATTACCTAAGGAGGAAGTTGTTATGAATAAGGAAGAAAGTGTGACAAATGTAGCTCAGAATGAATCTGCTGCAGCAGGTGATAAAAGCAACGCCAATCTTGACGCCAACGCCAATCTTAACGCCAACGCCAATCTTAACGCCAACGCTAACTCGAACGCGAACGCCAACACCAGTGATAATGATGATATTCCTGATTTTTGGAAAAGTTTCATCGAAAATAGTACTGCCGCTATTTCTGAAGTATTACTTGACAGTATGAACAGCAGTAGGAGTATCAGTATCAATAATGATAAGAATAAACGTGTAAAGCCAAAGCAGAAAAGAGTGGTTCAAAAGAAGGAGAAAACACTGCGCGAGTTAACTACTACTGTTCACCATAATTTTGAACAAATAAAAGATTGGGAACGAAGGCATTACGATACAAGCTCAAGACAGCTTATACCATTAAAAAAGCCCCCTCCTCCTATGACCACAGGAAGGGACGCACCTATTAATTATGCATGGAAAAACAATGCATGGAGCAATAACAATCCTGCTTCTGAGTACAGTTGTAGATTTAGCCAGTCTCCTCCACTGTCATCACGAAGCAATCGCGCTCGATCATCAGTGTCCGATCTATTTGGTGCAAATAATGTAGTGCTTAAAAGTGAACCCAGACCGTGGACAACAGAAACAAGAAGCAGTTTTGGCAGAAGACTTTGATCATTCCTTCGTATGTATGTTAAATATGTTTAAATTTTCCATTTTCAACATCACTGACGGTACTTTTTTGGCAAAAAAATTCGAACGTTCGGTGATTTTGCACATAAAACACGTGCATCGCAACGATGAAGCGTGCCACCAGTGATAAGGCGAATAGCTATTTCCTGTCTGGACATGAAGTACTGTTTCCGTTAGATCGAACGCCGTTTCCTAGTCAGAAGGTTATGATGTCAATGATGCTTAATTGTTTACAGAAAAGAAAAAATGGTTTATTAGGTACTGAGCTCATTCATTTATTTTTAATTATACATTTATTCAACGGATTTACTTGTTAAGAGAGTCCCACTGGTACTGGGAAGACACTTGCTGTTCTCACAGCGTCATTAGCATATCAAAAGCAGGATTATGCAATAGCAGAAGCTACTTTTAATGAAGAAATGACTAAATACCAGGAAGAATTAAAGGTATTAGGTCTAGATAAAACTGTTAATGCAGCCGTTCACATAAAATTGCCACAGAAAGCAAAGAAGAAGAAAATTATATTTGCTTCGCGAACTCACTCACAACTACAACAGTCAGTGAAAGAGTTAGATATTATCAGAGATGAGTATACACAAGGGTTAATTGTTGGTTTACTTGGATCTAGGAAACAATTTTGTGTAAATGAAACTGTATTAATGAATAGACAAAATTTAGATGAGCAGTGCCTTGAGTTAAAGAAAGTTAGAGGTTGTAAATACAATTATTATCTTGATCCATTAGTGAAATATATGCATGCTAACCCCGTGCTTGATATTGAAGATATTCAATCAAAAGGCTTAAAATATAAATCATGCCCGTATTATGCATCAAAAAAGATAGCAATGTATGCAGACCTACTGTTTGTTCCTTACAACTACGTTTTGGACCCTGCCATACGTAAATCAAGTATTATTGATTTGAAAGATTCCATTATAATATTTGATGAAGCACACAATATTGAAGACGTATGCCGTGATGTTGCATCATGTGAAATGGAATTCACTTCTTTAGAAATTGCTAAAAAGCAATTAAGTAAGTTATCAGAACATGGTTCTACAGCATTTGGTGTATTCTTAAAATTGATTAGTGAACTGAAAGATTGGTGTGATGAAATGCATAGGCTACTGCTCGGTAGTGTCGTGGGTGATAGCGGTGATGGTATATGGACTGGAAGTGAAATTTTGGAAATATACAAAGATAGGTTCGGATTATCTGTTGATACATTGGCAATATATGAATCTAGTTTAAACACAATATCAGAGGAACAAGAGGATGCAGCAGGAATCGTGAATGATACAACTGATCCCATGATGCAACCTTATTCGGATCATATTGATCTGGCTTACGAAAATGAAGACAATAATGAAAATATGAATCCATCTCTCGCTATGAACAAGAATCCACATGTTCTATCAGCTCCAATATTAATGATGTTAAAAAATCTTGTACTCACTCACTCACTTACTCACTCACTTACTCACTCACTACTCACTCACTTACTCACTCATTCACTTATAAAGGTTTTAATTTTTAAATTTATGCTTTGCGATGATGCGAAATACGCTGATGATTACCGTATTGTTATAGAAAAAAAATACAATCCAAATGAAAGATCGCCATCATTAACATTGAAATTCTGGTGTTTAAGTTCTCATTTACCCTTTCAAGAGTTGAAAGCTAACTGCCATTCTATTATTTTAACATCGGGTACGCTGTCACCATTAGACAGTTTTGAGGCACAATTAGGTGTCCCATTTGAAGTTAAAGTTGAAAATAATCACGTTATAGATGTTACTCGCCAAGTATGGTGTGGAGCAATTGCTCGATGTAATAACGTTGATATGGATGGGACTTATAAAAATCAAAGTAATCTCAAATATCAAGGTAACAACCTCACTCAGTCACCTTCACTATTGATACTTACTATGTGCGTTGTTAGATTCATTAGGAACAATAATCAAAATCGTTAGTAATGTAGCACCAGGTGGGACTTTAGTATTTTTTACATCATATTCTACTAGAGATAAGTTATTAGAAAGAATAGAATCTAACGGATTTCTTAATGATTTGCAGCAAAATGGTGTGAAAGTATGCATTGAACCGAAGGATAATAATGAGTTAAAATCTGTCATCAATAACTATAAAACGGCTATAAGTAGCGGTCGTAAAGCAATAATGTTTTGTGTTTTCAAGGGTAAAATAAGTGAAGGAATATCATTTTCAGATTCTTATTGTCGTTCGGTAATTATGATCGGCATCCCATATGGTAACACACAAGACAGACGATCTTCATTAAAGAAAGAATTCCAAGATATACAAAGCAGGAATAATCCAATCCATATTAATGGTAGTAAATGGTACAGTCAGCAAGCATATCGTGCTATCAATCAAGCCGTTGGACGGGTTATTCGTCATCGATTAGATTGGGGAAGCATTTTACTTGTTGATCAACGTTATTGTCATGCTGAACACTATGGTCAATTGTCCAAGTGGTTGAGAGGTAACGTGCAAATTGTTAATAACTTTGAAGATGGTATTATACCCTTGAATTTATACTATTCTAGCTTGATAAGTGATGAAACATTCAATGGGAAATCTGATATTGATCCTATTACCATCGAGGACGAAGATGAAATAAGTAAAGTGACAAATAGCACCATTACAAAGTCTTCATTAGTATTAGATGCAAGCAAAGTAAAGAACGAGGTAGTAGTTGCAAAGAAAGCAAAGAAACAAACAGGACAAATTCGATTGACAAATTACTTCATATCAAAAAAAAGTGATTAATATTGTATTATACTATAAAATAATGTTCTAAACTATTATTTCTTGTATTGTGAAGTAGCTTATACTCACATGCTTATACTACAAAGTAATTCAAGTCAATAGATGCACTGCATTGCGATGTTGTTCCTTGATACTGCTTAGCATAAGGGGATTTCCAACCACCGAATGCAGTAAAATCTGAGAAACTTGGATTTGCTGGGGACTCATAATGAGCATACCATAATGGTAAATCGGATCCATATGAATATGTGGTTGATCCAAAAATAGAACTCCATTGATAATACGAGGAATAAACACCACATGAAGTAGCTGTGCTACGACATGCATCAACTAAACTTTGATACCAAGCTTTGTTTGTGCTGGTAGAAGTAGACCAATATTGTGACCCTTCAATATCGAGCCATACTCTTCCACTCCATGACGAAGCACAATTAGTTTTCAAGTTGTTAACCATGGCAGTCATTTGTGCTTGTGCCGTAGTAGAACAAGTTGGACAAGGGAAGATATAAACGTCTCTTTGTGGAATACCTGCTGCAGCAGCATTTTGCAACGTACCACATGCATTAGAATCAATTGCATTTGATGATTTATAGGCACGCATAACTAATGTGTTCATTCCAGCAGACTTTAAGCATGTTGCAGAGGAAGAACTCAACAACGAAGACATATCAAACCCATACAATGCAGTGGAATTGACGGCTTCTTGAGCTGACAATAATGCCAAAATTGTTGCCAATATGATGAATTGAAGCATGTTGGCGTTGTTTTTTGTTGTTTATTGTAGTTCTGTCCGAAAATTTTAGAACCCTAGCTTACCGAAAAATAATAAGAAGAAACTGCGGTAGCAATATTGATCGAAGTTGGTGGAGGAAACCTCTTCTTTTTTTCTATTCACTTAATTTACCTTAACTTTCCTTCATTTCATTTTTACTAGTGCTTAATTTTTCCACGGCCATAATTTTCTCAAGTCGAGGAATTTCCAGATTTCTGGAATTATTTCCAAAATTCTATCTAATAACTAAGGAATAATTTCGATGGAAGGGTAAATTGCACACGAAGGAATTTGAATGAAGTAATATTGCGATGGTTATATTGTTTATTTTGCTCTGTTTTATAGTTTTCATTTGTGATTCTATTAGTAATAATACTATTAGTTTTTCCTCAGTAATATTGCGTTGGGATCAAGTTATAACTGAATTGATAGAGAATCCACAAAATTTGTATGATTTTAGTTATTGCGGCAATACTATCTCTTTAAATGAGGAATATGAAAATGCATGGTTTTGGTACACAATGCCCTTTAATATTATTTTGAAAGATGAAAATCGTACTTTGGACTATCCAACTGTTATTTCACCACATATCAAACCCAAGGATGCTGCTGCATTGATAATTACAACTTTTCCTGATTATCTCAATGATAATCATTTAGATTACTTAAAATATAAATTGCTTTTGTATCTACGTGTTTCATATCAGTCAAAGTGTATTTCACGTGATGTTATCAATAATCAGGTAGGTTTTATTGGTATTTTAATTCATGATCAATTATTTGGTCCTGAACTTACAATCAATCGAACAAATTCCATCAGTTCGAACTATGCATTATACTCAATGTCTTTAGCGGTACTTGATATTACCTTATTACAAGATATTGAAGCTATACTATCTCACCGCAAAGTTAATTTATTGATGTTTCATAGTAACTGTCTAATTGCACTTGATACTTTTATTCATGGTGCTAATGTAACATCAACAGTCAATATTCATGATAAATTACAATATATTTCCAAGGGATTATTAGATCAAGGGGTAGTAGTAATATTCAATTCAAAGAACACTTTTGCGAATGAAAATATTACCTTTTCATTGATTGATTTTAATTTTACCATTATATGTGATGACAGTGTAAATACAACACCATGTAAGGATTACCATGTATTCCCACTGCTAAAGGAAACAATTGACGACAATACCATGCAAGAAATATGGCAGGACATATCTATTTACAAGGGTATGCTGGGTCCTGATAACAGTATGATTATTGGCAAGTACAGTCCGATTAATGTAGCTCATGATGCATTAGTGGGTGTAAACATGATTAATCTGGAGAATAGAAATGACAAATGGGAGTTAATGCTTGAATGGATCAATCAATATCCAACATTTGCATCGAAATTAAGACGGTTTAATGCTATTAATGGGGCATATATCATGCAAAACACGGATAGTTCGTGGTTTTCGAATATTAAATCAATTTTTCAAAGTAATGAAATGACTGGAAAATACAGCATTCGTAATCCATACCGCTATCATGAATTTTTACCTGGAGTTATTGGAGCATGTATGTCACATCTCTATCTCTGGGCATCACTGAGTAATTGCGAAGAGTGCCAAGACAATGACTATATGTTAATACTGGAAGATGATGTGTATCCTACCTCACACTTTCAATCTAGATTTGATGATTATTTAAATATTTTGAATCATGATTTATCTTGGGACATTGTAGTGCTAGGCAATATAGATCATCGTCCCTACTTGGACAATTCGCATGATTACCCTTTAGGCTCATGGCTAGGAAAGCCGTATAGTGACTTGGAGGGTTTCAACTGGCTACAATGTAGAAGCAGAGTGAATGGTGGTTATCTTATTAGCTATGTCATTCGGAAAAAGGCTGCTAAATTATTACTCTCGCATATTCAAGATAATGGCGGTATACAGCAACCGCTAGATATGTTTTTGTTAGATGCCCCATGCTTCATAAGAATGTACATGATTCAGGAGCCATTATTTTATACTAATTCAAATAAAATTTTTGGCAAGAATAGTCAGTTCAGCAACACCGAAATCTAACGCGCTTGCATAATCTCTTGTATAGTTTGTCATTTGTAAATTATTTGCTTTTTCACTTCGAAGCCGGAAAAACCGGTCTTGTCGGGTTCAGTCGCACATGCATGTGCACACACCTTCGTTCTCACTCTCGACGTGCGCCTAGGATGTTGATATTGCGCTGCCTAGTGGCATGCGCCGTATCTGTTTTATTCGCAAATTCCTATCTGTTAAGTCGAATTAATCATCGTAACATATGTATGTCAAGATTATCGTCGAATAAACTGCATTCGTACGTTAGAAACACTCATTTAATGATGACGGAAACACTAAATAGTAGTAATATTAATAAAATTATTGAGACCAATAATAACAAAACAAACATTGCAACTATACCTAATGACAAGAAAGGACCATTGAATACCATGAAAAAAATGCTATTGATGTACATATTAACTATTCAACTGAAAACAAAACTAATGTATCTACAGATCTCAGTATTTCTCAACAAATTGGTGCTGAAACTTACTGGTCGCTCTCTCACCAGTAATAATTCAGTGAATAGTAATAATAGTAAGACATCAAAATTTATAGCAAATATTAGTAGAATAATATTTTCACCTCAATTTATGTTGCGTTTCTCCATAATAGCATTACTTGGAATAGTTCTAAATAGATATTTATATGTTACAAAAGGATCTATAGTTGAAATATCATATGCAAATTTTTTAAAATTAATAACTGATGCACCTGAACGTGTAAAAGCATTACGTGTTTCTGCATCATCAATGGTATTTTTATTAGATGGAAAACAAAAAGTTATGGCAAAAATTGTAAATATACACCCATCAGTTATTGATAAGTTAGTATTAGCCAATGTAGATTTCGCTGCTGCTGCTGCACCTACCAATATTCTTGGTATCCTGTGGACCTGTGCATATGGTTATTTTTTATGGACAATAACCACAAGAATGATGCAAGGACCTCAAGATGATGGCGCAGGTAAACGCAAAGATGGCAAGATGTTAAATAAGTTAGGAGCACTATCATTTGAAGATGTGGCAGGACAAGAAAAAGCAAAGCAAGAGGTTAAAGAAATATGTGAAATGTTAAAAAATCCTACCAAGTTTACCTCTATTGGTGCTAGATTACCTTCTGGTATATTATTATGTGGCCCACCAGGTATAAAAATTGAATACTTATTTAGTTACTATTTCATATTATTAATCTTTTTTATACATAGGTACTGGTAAAACATTACTTGCTCGTGTAGCTGCTGCTGAAGCTGGGGTACCATTTTATGCATGTTCTGCATCTGATTTTGTTGAAATTTTTGTTGGTAGAGGACCAGCAAGAGTTCGTAAATTATTCAAACAAGCTGCGGATAATGCGCCATGTATTGTGTTTATAGATGAATTAGATTCTATCGGTAGATCCCGCAGAATGGGAAGTATGAACACAGAACAAGAAAACACTCTTAATCAAATATTAACAAGTATGGATGGCTTAGATACTAGTAATAACGGTGTAATAGTAATGGCGGCTACCAATCGGTATGAATTGCTAGATCCCGCATTATTACGCGCTGGTAGATTTGATCGCATTGTACAGTGTCCGTTACCTGATCGTAATGCACGTTATGCTATATTACAAGTTCACACCAAAAAATTTAAGCTAGCATCAAATGTTGATTTAGAAAAAATAGCTAAATTCATTCCTGGTACATGTGGTGCAGACATAGCAGCAATAGCCAACGAGGCTGCTATTCGAACTGCACGTCGTGGTGGAACTGAAATTAATGCTGATGATTTTGAAGATTCAATGAAATCATTTTATGGTGGACGTGGTGTACCATTATCTAGTCTAGCTGAAATGACGGGATTAACGTTGCCTAATTGGTTGAAACCTTACTTCAATAATGATAAATCAACTGAATCAGTAGCGGCGTCATAAATTTGTAAAATAATCAAAATGAACGAAATTTTGTTACTACAGAAATCACAATAATATCTAATAAATACAACAGCAATTACACTTATTCTTCCTCTCTACACCTACTACTTCAAATGATGCTTAGATGCTGCATTACAAGCTGCATTATTGTCGGAACTTGAAACTTTATGCAATGGTGTTGGTGGTGGTAATCGCAGTCGACCACTTAGTGGTGATGTAATATCTAGAAGAGTTTTGCTAGGTAGTTTCATCCGTAGTTTATTAGATTCTTCAACATCAAGTGTTAGCTGGTATGACTGGGCAAATTGAGATACACATGAGAGTATAAAGGTCAGCAGTAACAATCCCATTATAACGGACCAATAAAACATAAATGACTTAGCCGTTGAACTACTCTCTTTTTGTTCACCTATATGAGTAATGGAATAAGTAAAAATATGATGAGAATAATCACGGATGATGAATACCTGTAGTAAAACTTGCTCTATTATCCTCTAATATTTCCCTAATTGTTTGATCAATGTGCCACCTATCAGGAACTAAATTTTGAATGAATATAATCATCATATTTAGATACTTTTCAGTGCATAAAGTGACGTAAATAATTGATTGATATCCATTGCGTATTATTGCTTTCCCTGGCGAGTGAGTAAATGAGTGAGTAAGTGAGTACATAGAGGTGAGTAAAGAAGTGAGTACCTAAAAATGTTGCAGTAAAAAATGTTGAAAATGGCATCAAAAAATGTCCACAACATATTCCACATAAATCAAACGCAATATTTGGGTAAGATGCCATGAACAAAACACCATAAAATCCATGTGTATTCAAAAAACTAATCATCCAGGCTTTGCCCTTATTGATCCATGAATACGTAGATTTACCTTCTAATTCTTCCGGTACTTCATTAGAATCATCTTCACCAGCTTGAATTGCCGCTAATCGAGCAGCTCTTGTCATCCAATATGGTGGAATCTCACCGATTACTGTACCTACTGCTTGTAAGAAGCATACGAGGATAATCTTTTGCCATATACCAAAAAATGTAACAGGAGATGATTCAGGAGTTAATATGGGACATTTAAATAAATTTTTAGGTGAGCGAAACCACATATTCGAATTTGATTCAAAATCTAATGTTTTACATGTTTGTGCTGCCAAGCATACTTTAATTATATGAGGATATAAAAATAATATTCCTGATTGTAAACCTGAACCTAATCCTATTGACGATAATATTCCTAAACCAACCCACCAAACAACAAATTCTATACTAAACTCTATATCATTAATAACCTTTGTATATGGACCTGGAAAATCTTCTTGTAATCGCCATAAACATATAATAGGAATTAAACAATATAGAGATATTGGATGAAGTAAACAATATTTAATCGCTCTGGTAATAACAAGGCATAGACCCGTTGAAAATAAGCATATTGTTTTTATTGGACGCTGAAGTAATGTGATTTTTTCTCTTTTTAATTTTAATTTATAATCAAAATCGGCAATATCTTGTGGTGTTATTCCAGAAATTGCATCATCACATTCATTTGATCCATTACCAGCATTGAAACTGCCGCTACTGGTCTTCTTAGTCGCTACAGGAGTGGGACTAGAAAATGTCATTGATGATAGGATAATATTAATGGCACTGGCGAATTCTTTTCTTCTCTACTTTTTTCTCCGGTTTTCTTCGCGGCGAAGTATCAACGTCTGTAAACGGTACCATCGCTAAAATTCCGGAAAGAATTATTTAAATATATTATTGGTGGTTACTACATATGTCTATTATTGCCAATGATTTGTTTTTATACGAAATTAATTTCATCAAATATTATTTTCTATAATTTTTTATTAGAATATGAATATGAGACAATAAAGCATTAAATTTTTAAATCATGTTCCTATTCTTTACTTAGTCATGTTAATAAGATAATAATAATAATTTGGTTTAAACTGAAAGTTAGGGGTCTAGGTGATTCCCGAAAATATCGCGGAAAAAGATTATCGAAAATATGCAGGAAGAAGCCCAACCAGAGATTCCTATTGAATTTAAAGTGGATCTGACGGATCAGCATCCAACGCAGCACAAATATGCCTTTTGGTTTCATAGAAGAGGGAATAAGTCATCTGTTAACTATGATAATTATGGGGTAAAATTATTCTTATTCATTTTGAGTATGATCTATATTTATAATTTTTTTGTTAGGATTCAATGAAAAAATTTGCTGTTTTTCAAACAATTGAACAATTTTGGCATATATATAATCATCTTATTCGCCCTAATACATTTACTGTAACAACAGATTATCATTTATTTAAAGATGGAATTAAACCTACATGGGAAGATCCAGCTAATCAAAAAGGTGGAAAATGGATGGTTAGATTAAAGAAAGGATTGGCATCTCGCTATTGGGAAGATCTATTATTAGCTATAATTGGTGAACAATTTGATGTTGGACAAGAAATATGTGGTGCTGTTGTTAGTGTACGAAATAATGAAGATATAATAAGTATATGGAATAGAAATGCTGATAATGAAGACGCTAGTTTTAAAATCAGAGATCAAATTCGTCGTATATTAAGATTACCTCCATTTATATCAGTTGAATATAAAAAACATCAGGATAGTTTAGTTGATAAATCTTCATTTCGTAATCCAAGTATTGTATATCGTCCAAATAAACCAAATAATGATGCTAATAGAGGAAATCTTAATAACAGAGATCCAAATAAAAATAATACATTTATTGGATATCATGGCACTCGAAATAGTAATGAAGGTGGATGGAGTGGAAATTCTAATAGACAAGGAACAGATAATAATTGGAACAAACGTTCAGATGGTAGTAATTGGAGCAAACGCGATAATAATGGTAATAATACTGGTAATAACCCTGGATGGAGTGGAACAGCAAGTTCTTCTGATCCCATACCGTTTAGTATGAGACCTAAACCAACTGCACAACATTCAACTCTCCCTACAACAAATGAAAGCAAACCATGGTAGTGTTTTAAGATATAATCTTTTTACTGTATATACAAGATTTGTCATAAATATAGTTTTCTTATAGTCCAAATGAAGATAAATAATCTGGATTATTTTTAGCGGGATTTTCTTGAGTATTGGATACAATAACTGCAGGTTGTTTGCCCATTGCTGAACTGTCTAGTGACCTTGACACTATTACTTCCTTTTTATTATTACCAGAAGTTTCTTTGGAATTAAATTTTATAGGGGCTGATTTAGCAGTTGTAGCTGCTAATAATGATGCTTGTTGTTTATTTGTATTATTGTCAACTGCGGTATCCAAAGTAATATCTTGAATAGTTCTACACCATGAAACTTGTTCAAGTTGTGAACTTAATTTAATAATTGTTCTATTCCCATTTGATTTCCATGTAATTTCAATTTTATTATCTTCTTTAGCGTCTACTATAACACTAGCATTTGCAACATATAATTCTAATATTGAGTCCTTTATATTATCATACATAGATTTTAATACATATAAATAACCAGTTTTTGTAATAATTATATATGAGGATGAAAAAAATTCTATTGAACTTAATCCAGGTTTTACTTGAGCTAAAGCTTCTTTGATAATATTATTTTTACCTAATTCTTTTGCTGGTCCACTAGTGCCTTGATTTCGTACATCAAAAAATTGTTGCACACATTCATGTAACTCAATTCTTTCAAATGCTAATAATACTGTTAAGAACGTATTTAATTGAGAAGTTCTCGCTTCGACAACAGATTTAAATGTAGAGTAATATGCACCCATTAATTTTTTTTCAGGCATGATTAATCCAGCATTTACTAAATTATCTTTACCATATATTCTTTCTATATCTTCATATAATCGCCTAAATTGTGAATAGCGACGATACAAAGCATATTGCACTATACCATTAGGACCACCATGTAATAATAGACTTACATCTAATTTATAGTGAGTATGTGTAAAGATTGTCATTGATCCCAACGCTACAGATCCTTCAATCTTTGCATCTAATTTCCTTCCTGAAATACTCAACATTATCTCGGGATTTTTTTACGACAGATTTACTAGATTTTTATGCACGTAGTCTTATGAAAGGACTAATAATTACTTCCCTGTCTAAGATTCCCTTCCTTTCCACTCCCTTGCGGCAAATTGGCGAGGAGGGCCTGGAGGGCCCTCATCGTTCCATCCACAAAAGTATTTATCTACCTCTACGAACTCGATCCATTTGTGAGTAATAAGCTTGCTGGCTGGTACCAATTTTTAGTAATTTCTCTCTTGTCTAACTCATGAATTTTATCTTAACTCGGTTCCGTTTACAGAGAATTTTTTGAAGGAAAACTTTCAAGAAAGAAAAGAACAAACTACAAGAAAGCATTGATCACACGTACGCTAATCAACAAACCGCCATGTCTATACAATCTAAATGTTCATTGTGTAAAACCGAAGGGGCGAAATTCTCTTGTGGTCGCTGCAAATGTGTACAATATTGGTAATTATTAATCTTTAAAAAAAATTTGTACATTGTTACTCTTACTTTGTGACCCTATTTAAAGTAACACTTCGTGCCAAAAGGCTCATTGGAAGTCTCACAAAGGTTTCTGCGATATTTGGCATAAAGCGATCAATGTTGAAGGTGCAATGAGCATTAATAATCCGACTACACTTCATATTTTAAGTTCTTCAGCTGCAATGCACGAGTCCTTAGGGAATTACGATTTGGCAGAACCTCTTACTTTCGAAGTAATGAAAATGAAAAAGCTTGTGCTAGGTCTTGATCACCCAGAAACATTAAGATCGATGAACAATTTAGCTGCTATCTATGCTAAAAGTGGTAAACTCTCAGAGGCTTCAGTGCTTCATCTCGAAACTCTCGCTAAAAGAAAAGAAATTCTTGGACACAACCATCCCGATACACTCTCAAGTATGAATAATTTAGGATATCTGTACGATTCACAAGGTAAGTATGCTGAGGCTGAAAAAATGTATGCGGACTGTCTTTCGAAAATGGAAAAATATCTTGGAGAATTTCACTCTGATACTCTGATGGTATTGAATAATCTGGGTTATTTGTATAAAACTCAAGGGAAATATAAACTTGCGGAGCCCTTGTTAATTTCCTGCATCAACAAAATGACAGCAACAAATGGAGAAAATCACCCGTCAACTTTGAATGCTGTTAATAATTTAGCCAACTTGCACGAATCTAATGCAAAATATGCAGCTGCCTTGCCATTTTATGAAAAATGCCTAAAAGGACAGCAGATTATACTCCCAGAAAATCATCCCATCATTTGTAGTCTTCAAAATCGTATAAACAGCTGCCGTTCCATGATGAATATGATGAATATGTAAACCATATATGAAATTCTACAAAGTGTCTCGTAACAATCTGTCCTCCAACTTTTTTCTTTCTATAATCTTAAATCTTTTCACACGATCATCGACGCAACACTGCTTCCATCTCCTTGCAAGACCTGATCAAAAAAAATTTTGAGTCAAAGAAGGAAGGAAAAAGTTTGATAAAAACCATACCTCTTTCCGACGATAATGAAGCGTGAATTAGCCTCAGTCGATGGAGATGATGACGAGGAGGAGCTATTTAGTATTCGCCCTCCAGTGCAAAAATCAAAATCGAATCATTTTGATCCAAATATTAATAACAAAGCAATAAAACGTGAAATTGTTGTGCCAAAGGATACAGCGAGTAAGGATGTTTCAATCAAATTGCAAAATAATAGTACACAAAATGGTTATAACGAAGAAAGTAAGTCAAATAAAGATACTAACAGGGATAATAGTCGTGATCGACGAAGAGACAGTAGAGATAGGAACGATACTAATAGAAATAGGAATGATGACCGTGGTCGTAGGAGAGACAGTAGAGATAGGAACGATACTAATAGAAATAGGAATGATGACCGTGGTCGTAGGAGAGACAGTAGAGATAGGAACGATACTAACAGAAATAGGAACGATAGTCGTGATCGACGAAGAGACAGCAGAGATAGGCATGATAATGATAGTCGTGATCGACGAAGAGACAGCAGAGATAGAAATGACAGTGTTAAGCAAAATAATCACGATAAAGAAATCAAAAATGATCCTCTAAATAAAAACCCAAAGATTATTGGTAGTATTCATAATGACAGTTATAATGCAGACTTTAAAGATATGATCGAAACTAGTTCGCATAATTATGCTGCACCTGAAAGTAGAACAACAGCGGCATTGAATACTAAATTGATAAAAAATGCAGGTTTTTTAGTAGTAAATGATGACGATACCGATATAAGATACAAGGATAAAAGGATTACTCACGATAGTGATGACGAATATGATCGTGATTTTTATTTATCAGAAGAAACTGGTATAGCTATAGACATGGATGAAAACAGCAAAAGATTTCTTGGTAATTCAAAGAAATTTAAAGAACGTGAAGATCAAATGGCAAAAATGAGAGCTAAAGGTGACACTAAAATTGCTGGTTTATCAGCTCGCAGAAGCCAACTTAACAAAGATCAAGATACTTGGGAAACGAATCGTATGTTACAGTCTGGTGTTGCTGTAATTCGTGAACAAGAAACAGAATTTGAATCTGAAGAAGATAATAGAGTAAATTTAATAGTACATAATTTAAAACCGCCATTTTTAGATGGTCGAGTAACTTTTTCATTGCAACAGACAACTGTTTCAACAATTCGTGATCCAACTGCAGATATGGCAATGAATTGTAAAAATGGATCACAATTATTACGAAATATTCGCGAAAAGAAAGAAATGATGAAAATGCGTAAACGCTTTTGGGAATTAGGTGGGTCACGTATGGGTGATGCGATGGGTATTGAACGGCCGAAGGAAGAGGATGATAGGAAAGGACCCAATGCAGTAGAACTAGGTGGTAGTAATAATAATGAGGATGAAGATACAGTTGATTACAAGACAGAGAACACTTTTGCAAAGCATATGAAGGAACAGAAAAAAAGTAATCAAGCACAAAGTGAATTTGCGAAAACAAAAAGTATTAAAGAACAACGTGAATATTTACCAGTATTTTCAGTGCGCAATGAGCTACTTGATGTTGTTCGAGAGAATCAAATTGTAATAATTGTAGGTGAAACTGGTTCAGGTAAAACAACACAGTTGACACAATACTTGCATGAAGCGGGATATTCAAAGTATGGAACTATTGGATGTACACAACCACGTCGTGTTGCAGCAATGTCGGTCGCCACTAGAGTAGCGGATGAAATGGGAGTAGAAATTGGCAATGAAGTTGGTTATGCAATTCGTTTCGAAGATGTTACTAGTGAAAAAACAGTTATTAAATATATGACTGATGGTGTTTTACTACGTGAATCATTGCGGGAAGCAGATCTAGATTCATATTCTGCTTTAATAATGGATGAAGCTCATGAACGTTCTCTTCACACCGATGTTTTATTTGGGATATTAAAAAAGCTTGTTGCACGTCGCAATGACTTAAAACTTATAATAACTTCTGCGACATTAAATGCTGAAAGATTTTCTGCTTTTTTTGGTATGGTTCCAACCTTTCGAATCCCTGGTAGAACATTTCATGTCGACACATTTTATGCTAAATCATCGGCGGTTGACTATGTAGATGCTGCGGTAAAACAGGTGCTTACTATACACTTATCTCATCCTCCTGGTGATATATTGGTATTTATGACTGGTCAAGAGGATATTGAAGCTACATGCGAGGTAATTGCGGAACGCATCAGCACCCTCGAGGGCGTGAAACCGTTACTATTATTACCCATGTATTCCCAATTACCTGCTGATTTACAAGCAAAAATCTTTCAATCAGCACAAAATGGTATAAGAAAGTGTATAATTAGTACCAATATTGCTGAAACATCATTGACAGTTGACGGCATCAAGTACGTCATCGATTGCGGATACAACAAATTAAAAGTTTACAATCCTAAAATTGGAATGGATTGTTTGCAATTAACACCAGAATCACAAGCAAATGCTAATCAAAGAGCTGGTCGTGCTGGTCGTACAGGTCCTGGTTACTGTTATCGTTTATTTACTGAACGGCAATATGTAACAGAGCTGTTAGTCAATCAAATACCTGAAATACAACGGACTAATTTGAGTAATGTTGTCTTATTATTGAAATCATTAGGTGTAGATAATTTATTAGAATTTGATTTTATGGATCCTCCACCGCAAGAAAATATTTTAAATTCCATGTATCAATTGTGGATATTAGGCGCGTTGGATAACACAGGTGGGCTCTCACCATTAGGTCGTAAAATGGTAGAATTTCCTCTTGATCCACCATTAGCCAAGATGTTAATATTTGCCGAAGAACTTGGTTGTACTCACGAAATCTTGATTATTGTGTCAATGCTCTCAGTACCAAATATATATTTTCGTCCAAAAGATAGAGAAGAAGAAAGTGATAGTGCAAGAGAAAAGTTTTTTGTTCCCGAATCAGATCATTTAACTTTTCTAAATGTTTATTTACAATGGAAATCACAAAATTATTCAACTTCATGGTGTAATGATCATTTTATACAAGCAAAATCAATGAAAAAAGCACGAGAAGTATATACTCAACTGCTTGATATAATGAAGTCACAGGGACTGAGTCATTTGACGTGCAAAGGTGAGTGGGATGTTGTTAGGAAAGCAATATGTTCATCATATTTTTATAATAGTGCACGAATTAAAGGAATAGGTGAATATATTACAATGTTAACGGCTATACCTGCCGCATTACATCCGTCATCAGCATTGTTTGGATTAGGTCATACTCCGGATTATGTTTGTTATCATGAACTTATACTTACAACGAAAGAGTATATGTCTTGTGTAACAGCTGTTGATGGTGAATGGTTGGCTGAATTAGGTCCCATGTTTTTTACAGTTAAAGAAAGTTATCAAACACGTTTAATGCAGCGACAGAAAGAACTAGCTAATAAGGAGCAAATGGAAGAAGAAATGAAAAGAAAAGCAGAAAAATCAAAAGAAATTATTGCTTCTTCAACGTCGAATGTGAAGGCCAAGGACACCGCGAGGCCGCCACCAAGACGCTTCGGTTTGTAACTTGATTTTATTTATTATTGTATTCATTATATGAAAGTTTTAATCCCTAATATCTGGGAATTCTTACGGTTACTTACTTACTTACTTACTTACCTATTCTATAAAAAATGGATCACCAACCGCCGGTACTATCGAGAGGAACCAATAGGTTTATCTGTGTAACTAGATTACAAGTGAAAAACTACGCTGTCAGAGACAGAATCATGTCAACGTGGCCATTCCTGGTGCTGACGTCTTTACCTTCAGCTGACGTCTTTTCTATCTACAATTTCACCGAGGATTGAGGGCCGGGACTCTCATGGCCGATAGTACCGATGCTGAAAAAATTTGAACAAAAGTTTACTACCTACTTTGATCTTGGGTATGCAATCATCATTGGTAGCAGCAATTTTGCTGGCTCTATTGTCAATTGTCAATGGTCATATTTTAAAATCAAATTCATTATTCTCTTTGATTAGTGACAACAATAG